>Ga0213881_10000172_pt1 | contig 53101 bp, 50 predicted proteins | sample BarmaccoBMER_R08_FD_160104 | JGI IMG/M metagenome (GOLD analysis project Ga0213881, IMG submission 160104) | Barbacenia macrantha exposed rock microbial communities from rupestrian grasslands, the National Park of Serra do Cipo, Brazil - ER_R08 ...
CCACTGTGCGTGGGCATCGCCCCTGGTGGCGGCCCGATCTCCGGCTGGCCGCCGGTGCAGCTGCCCCCGACCCCTACCGCTCCCGGCGGCCAGCCGGTCCCTTGTCCCGCCCAGCGCTGCCCTGCTGCGGGCACCGTCAAGTTGACAGACATCCCAGGAGCTTGAATGTCAAGCGGCAGTCTGCTCGACGTGATGCGACCATGCGGTTGCTTCGTCGTAGCAGGTACGGGTCTTGAGGCAGCCGTGCAGGATGCCCACGAGCCGGTTGGCCAGTTGGCGCAGCGCGGCGTTGTGCTCGGTGCCGCGGGCTTTGAGCTGGTCGTAGTAGGCACGGGCGCCCGGTGAGGCGTTGAGTGCGCTGAAGGCCTGGGTCATGAGAGCGTCGATGAGCCGGTCATTGTGCACGAATCGGGCAATCACGACCTTCTTTTTGCCGCAGGGCGCGGGTGATCGGGCTGGTGCCGGCGTAGTTCTTGCGCGCCCGGGCGTCGGTGTAGCGGTCGGGGTCGTCCCCGAACCCAGGCGAGCACCCGGGCACCAAGGATGGGTCCCAGGCCGGGCTGGGAGAGGATGATCTCAGCGTCCGGGTGCCGACCAAAATGCGCATCGACCTGCTCTTGCAGGACCTTGACCTGCTCGTCGAGGGTCCGCAGCACCGCCACGGTGGCGCGGGTGGTGCCCCGCGTAGGCCGCGGTGAGTACCTCGGGCTGGCCCAGCTGCTCACCGCGCAGCACGCCCCTGGATCCGGGTGGGGCTTCTCCGCGACGTTGCGGCGGCGGGCGCGGGTGAGCGCGGCACTGATCTGGGGGAGCGTCAGCCTCGCCGCCGAGGCCGGGTCCGGTGCCGTGGCCAGCAACTCCAAGGCATCGGGGGCATCCAGGTCCTCGAATGCCTCAAGCGCGGCTGGGAAGTACTCCCGCAGCGCGTGGCGCAGCCGCTGGGTGGCCCGGGTGCGTTCCCAGATCATGGTCTTGTGCGCCCGCGTCACCACCTTCACCGCCTCGGCCTGCGGTGTGTCCCCGGCCACCGGACGCAACTGGTGGGAGTCGGTGCGCACCATGTCCGCCAGGGTGTGCGCATCAGCGGCATCGCTTTTGGCCCCGGAGACGCTATGCCGTTGCCGGTAGCGGGCCACCTGCAACGGGTTGATCGCGAACACCGTGCACCCGGCGGCGATCAACGCCGCCACCCACGGGCCCCGGTCGGTCTCGATCCCGACCAGCACCTCGCTCGCCTCAGCGTCCTCGCCGAGCTGCTCACCGATCATCGCGTGCAACCGGGCCATCCCCGCCACCCCCTCGGGCAGCCGGGCCTTCGCCAACCGCCGCCCCGTAGCGTCCATCACCTCCACATCATGATGCGCCTCAGCCCAGTCATCCCCCACGAACAGCAACCTGCCCCTCCTCATCCTCGTCGTCGATCACCCAGTGCAGCCAGCGGGAGAACCATCAGCGACCTCATGAACCAGTGCTCACGCCACACCACAGCGCACACGACATCCCATCAGCGATCAACACTGTCCCGACCCACCACCAGGGGCACGATCTGTCAACAAGACTCAGGGTCCAGCGCCATGCAGTGCTCACCTACCAGCGGCCTGGCGCGAGTCTGCCGGATGGCCAACCCGCTAGCTCTCATTAGTGCCCCGAGACGGCCCCTCCGAAACCAACGCCCTCTTGACCGTGTTCTTCGAACACCCCATCACCCGCGCGATCACCTTGATCGGCATCTCCTCCACCCGGTGCAACCGGCGGATCTCAGCCCAATCCTCCACAGACAACACCCCCGCATCCCCCTCCCCGATCAACTACCAACCAGGGTCACGCCACCAGGAAGGGGGTCAGTTTTCAACCGTCGCTAGGGGGTCAATGTTCACGCGTCGCCGACAGTAAATCGATGGTTTTTCGCTGAAAGCTACATCTGCCGCCAATTGCATCCGAGGCGAATTGGTGACAGTTTGCGAATGGCGCTAGCTCGGTGCCGGATTTGGCTGTTCTACCTGCGGTTGTTCTCTGGCTCGGCGGTGAAGAGTAGCGGGTACATCCGGCTGCTTCGCCGCCGGTGGTGTCGCCCGGAAGGCTGGTTGGCCTGCGAGTTTCTCCGTACTCGCATCCGATGCGGTTTTGTCGCGTGGGATGCGTGTGACGGAGGGTAGCGGTCATGAGGTCGATCTGGGGGTGCCAGGTGCAGCAGCGTCCCTACCGGCAGCGGCCGCACGGCCGCCATCTGCCAGCACGTTCGGGACATGCCAACACCCGTCCTCGCCGGCGCCCTGAGCTACCACTCTGTCACCACAGCCAGGATCGCCACCCAGGTCGGGGTCACCTGGAGTCGCTACGCACCTGGTGATCACACAAGAACTGGCGACAGTTGAATACGCGAGCTCACCAGTCAGGGAGGCCTACCGGGAGGCCTTGTGGTTGCTTTAGCAAAGTAGATCATGATCAAGGTTAACTTGACAGTGCCTCGCGGCGGTGTAGACCAGGGATGATGGCCCGTTGTCCGGGGTGACGTGCGCGAAGTGCTCATCAGCGGTACCGACCGCAGTCAGGGTCTCTTGGACCCGGTGCATCGTGGCCAGCGCGCGGGCCCGGTCGGTATGCAGCATCGACCGTACGCCCGGGGTGAGCCAGTCAGGGCGGGCCAGGGCCAGCCCGACCAGCGTAAGCACCTCATCGGGTTGCCCGGTCATGAACGGCTGCTCGGCCGTATGCGACAGGACCAAGGCTCTCAGGTTCCAGTCTTTGGCCTGCTCGGCGCAGTACAGCGCGAAGCCGAACACCCGACGGGCCTCCGCCTGAGCGCCGGCGTCCAGAGCCATGAACCCGGCGACGTCGGCGAGGGCGCCGACGGCGAAGTGCAGCTCGGGGCGCAGCCGCTCCGAGCAGGTGGCTTTCAGCAGTCTGGCCGACCAGCGCAGTTGGCCCATGACGGCCTCCCGGGCTACCCCGCCACCGTAGGTGCGCATCCAGGAGTCGCACTCCTTCGTGGCCCTGCGGATTTGTTCGATGTCGCTAGCGCCGACCCGACGAGGGATCGGAATCGGTTCTCTGATCTCCAGAGCCTCTAGCAGCTGCGCTATCGGTGCCTCCAGGAGGAGGCCACTCACGCCTAAGGTGGTTTTTTCGATGAGATGTCTGCGTTTCACGTCATCCAGCTTCACTACTGCGCGGCGGGAACGGGCGCGGGCGTTGATGAATCCCAGTTCGGAGTCTTTGGATACCTTAAGGATTGCCCGGAAGGCTGCCCGGCGTAGCGTGTCCGGCCAGCGGATGACGCCTTGCTCGAGTTTGCTGATGTATTTTGAGTTGAGGTCGTATTTCTTGTTGTGATGTTCCCAGATCCAGGTGTTGGCCTGGTCGGCGACTTCTTGCCGGGACAGGCACTCGTTGGTGTGGTCCTGTGATTGGGTGCTCTCCCGTGCGTCCCGGAACTTGTCATTTGGCGTCTTCTCCACTGTCTCGTCCCCCTCGTGGTCGGCTCAGCACTGTGGTGAGCATTTTAACATCTTTCCGTTTCGTGTCCTGTGATGTACCACCTGTCGTTGGTGCGCTGGAGGATAAATCTGCCCAGTCGTGGCCCTCCTTCTGGTTTGATCTCGCAGGGGTGTCGTTAAGGAAACTACCAAGAGCCGTCAACGCGGTTGTTGCTCCTGGTCACAACGCTGATCATTTGTAGCGCTGAACTCTGCTGAGAGTACCGCGGCGCTGCATCGTCAGCGCGTTGACCAGGCGATATACCGCCGATGGCGGCTCTTGGCGGTTTCCTTAACGACACCCATCTCCTTCGGGCTGTGTGGCCAGGACACCAGCCGGCCACCCACCACGACGTTCCTGTCCGCGCCCGACGGCTCCTGGTGCGAGATCGAGGCACCACTCGCCGGCGGCACGAGCCGGGTGGGAACGCTTCGGGCTCACCGTGCGACCGGCGTAGCAGTGGGTGTGGCTGGACTCCCCAGCCAGGGACATCCGGTGGGTTCTGGGGCATTCGGACCCTGGTGCCGCTGCTGCCCGGTGACTACCGCTGTGTCCTGAGGTCGTGCTCTACGTGGTATAGAGCATCTTGACGTTTTCATGCAGTTTCAGAGACATGGGCGGAGCAGCGAAGGTGTCGGCAACGACCTCGATGTAGGCGGCTACACCATCCTGGCCGGCCCGGCTCAGCGCCTCATCAAACTCGCTGCAGGTCGTGACGCGAGCGGTGAACCAATCGTCGCAACCAAGCGCGTACGGTATCTCGGAGTACCGCCAAGAAGCCACATCATTATAGGCGATCTTGGGATCTACGCAGAGAAGCCGCTCAATCAGGTAGCCCGAGTTGTTGAGCACGCACCCGTGGAAAGACTCATCGCCCACTTCAAGACCTGGCGAATCTTCCACGCAGACTACCGCCGCCCCTACCGCACCTATCACGACGCTTACGACGCCACTCACGGGCTATTCTTCTTCTCAATCATATGGGGTTTCGAATAATGTTCGGGATATCGCGCACAGGACTGCGGTCGCCTGTTCGGCGCCGGTGCTGCGCTTCCTGGGAGAGGGTGCTGAGATACTTGTAGGTCTGTGAGTCATGTAGTCTCTTCAGTCTCAGATAAACCAGCAAGTCCAGCAGTACGGTATCATAATGTACGTGCGGGGTTGCCGCCCTATAGTCCAGGCGACCGTTGGTATGCTCGTGAGCGGCATCCGTGCCGTAGTGGAAGTTGAAGCTGCGCGAATACTGTGCTTCTTTGCCTGGTGGCTTAATGTAGCATTAAAGGTGATCTCGATGTGCCCGGGCAAGAAATGCGCCTGCGCAACAAGGCCGTCCGTCTTCTTGATGAACTTGATCTGATCGATAAGTGCAGCGAGCTCGTCGAGCAGATCATTGAGGTGCTGATCCATCTTGTCGTCGTCGGGCAGTTGACTGCCACCTGACTCATTAACGATCTTGTCGAGTTGCATGCGTCGCATGGGTACCTCTGATGGATGCATTTCTCTCCCTTGCTGGCCCAGTGATAGTAAAGCTCCTGGGTCCCGGGGACCGGCCCCAGCGACCGACATTGGGGAAGGCATTGCGTGGTGGTGTCTGGTCGAGGCCCCAAACTGGGGCCATGGCGACCGAGCATACGATCTACCTCGGCGATGCCACGGTCAGCCGCGTCCTGGAATGGTCCGGGCCGCTCAAGACGGTGGCTGAGATCGACCCGAGATCCTGCCCGATGCCTCGCCGTCAGGTGAACCAGCGCCGTCCCTGCCCGGCGAGGACGCGGCCGAACTGAAGCTCGGGGAGGTGTGCGCCGGCACCGAGGGTCGTGCCGTCCTCGAGTTCGCGGAACAGGCGTTCTTGCACTCGTTGTGCGAGCTCGGGATCGACGTCACCGATCGATTGCCAGGTCGGCTCGTCGAGCTGTACCGGGCAGACGATCGCGTCACCTAGTAGTAGCGCGCGGCGGCCTCCTGAGGAGACGACGATGCTGAGGTGCCCGGGGGTGTGTCCGGGTGTCATGATCAGGGTAACGCCGGGCGCGATGGTGGTGTCGAGGGTGACGGGCCGCAGGCGGGCGCCGCGCTTTGCGGCGACGCGGAAGCCGTGGCGGATGTGGTCGAACATCCACACGTCGGGGTTGGCGACGAAGTGGTCCCAGTCGTGCGCGCCGAACCAGACGGTGGCGTGGGTGAAGACCGCCTCGGCTTCGGTATCGAAGAGCCAGCCGCAGTGGTCGGCGTGCAGGTGGGTGCAGACGACGTCGGTGATGTCGGGTGGGGTCACGCCGACGGCGCGGAGCCCCAGCAGGAGCTGGCCGCCGACGAGGAGTCGGCGGGGCCCGTCGTCGCGCATCTCGGGCCCCATGCCGGCGTCGACGAGGATCGTCCGGTCTCCGGTTCGAACGAGGAAGCACCCGATGGGTAGCCAGGCCATTCCGTGGCGGGTGAAGAGGTCCTCGTGGCCGGTCGGGGCGGGCGTGGTCGCCAAAGTAGGCCGGTGAAGCCCGAAAGGTTCCGTCGGCGACGGGATGGATGTCGATATCACCGATCAGCATTGGTCTCCTCGGGAGTACGGGTCCGTCGATTGACGGGTTGGATTGGCGGATCTTGAGCCGAGGTGACCTCGCTGTCGGTCACTGACCCGGTCCGCGAGGGCTGCCGACGACCAGCCTGCCCAAAATGTTTCGCTCTCGCCGCACGGTGGGGGAACCAGGGTGCTGGGGGTGCCTACTGCCGCGGACAGGATCGCTCAAACGGTGGTGGCCAGGCGGTTGGAGGCGAAGGTCGAGCCGATCTTTCACCGCGACCCCTACGGCTACCGGCCGGCCCGGGCGGCGTTGGACGCGGAAGACTATGACATGTCAACGAGAGTGAGGTGTCTAGGCCTGGCGAGCCATGGTCCGCTCTCCTTCGCTAGCTCAGCGATCGGTGTGGACCCCGCACGGGCCACCTCCACCGCACGACGGTGGAACTCAGCAGGATGAGGGGCAGGCACGGCATGATCCTTCCTGAGGGCGGGAGCCATCTCGGGTCGGGTGTCCGTGCTCCGGGGGGAAGCTTGGGGCTGTCCTTCCCCTTGGTCCAGCTTCACCTCTGCCTCCCCCGTTTGCGTTGCTCTCCGACACGCCGAGCCGTCGACGTCCTCGGCGTGAGGGCTGCCGCCTGATTCACTGGCGTTGGCGAGGGAGGCCGGTGTGCGGGTGGTTAAGGAACGTGGCGGCGGGATAGTCCGGGGGGTTTTGCTGCTCGATGACGCGGGTGGTGAAGGGGAGCTGTTGATCGTCTCCTGCCCGACGGTCAGTCGGATGCCCGACCGGGTCCGGGGCCTCCCGGGGTGAGCGTCGGCGATCCGGAGGCGATGGCCGCCTCCAGGCAGAACGAACGGACTCCGTTCGACGAGCTCTACGACCAGCCCGACCCTCGGCCTTTCTTCCAGACCTTCGCTCCCTTGGAGTACCAGACGCCCCATCACGCCCAAGAGGTGTTCCGGCGCCTGGTCGCCGCGTGCGCGCGTACCGCTCGCGTCACCCCACCGGTCACGGTACTGGATCTCTGCTGCTCCTATGGCATCACCGCTGCCCTGCTCAACCACGACCTGACGCTGGAGGATTTGTACGCTCACTACACGTCTGCGCAGGCGGCCGCGCTGAGCACCGCTGAGCTGATCGAGCGCGACCGGGTTTTCTACGCGGCCCGTCGACGCCCCGACGCGGCCCGGGTGATCGGGCTGGACGTGGCCCCGAACGCGATCACCTACGCCCGTGCCGTCGGCCTGCTGGATGACGGGTTCGCCGAGAATCTTGAGACCACGTCTCCCACTGCGGCCCTGCTCCGCGCCGCACACCACACACGGTTGATCACGATCACCGGCGGGGTGAGCTTCTTGTCCCCCCGTACCTTCCATCCACTCCTGGCCAGTATCCACGGACCAGTATGGATCGCTGCGTTCGTCCTGCGCACCGGCTCCTACCAGCCCATCGCCGATGGGCTCGCGTCTCACCGCCTGATCACCGAGAAGGCCACCACCCGCACCTTCCCACAACGCCGCTTCACCAGCGCCGCCGAGCAGCAGTACGCCATCGAGGCGGTGACCGCAGCTGGTGAAGACCCCCGTGAGAAGGAGACCGACGGTTACTTCCACACCGCACTGCACCTATCGCGCCCCTTAGCGGACATCACCGCCTTTCCGCTCACCAGCGTGGTGCCCGACTCCTGACAACGCGACCAGATGGCCTCCCGCGGGGCAGGCCGGCCCGATGAGGATGACGGAAATTCAGAATTTTTGGAGCATCCTCATGATCGTGTTATCGACGCAGAGCTGAGAACACGAAGAAATCCCTGGTCACAAGTGTTTCGACAGACGGTAACCTGCATCGGAACCCACGGGTTATCCCACATCTGGGCGCTCCCCGAAGAAGGCTTATTCTTGGTTATTTTTAAAAGACTGCCCGGGGGGATCGAGACTCACGCAACCGCTTTCCGGCGCGACCTCCACAAAAGATCCCAAGCACCCACGGGACGAGTATACTTGTATCGGTACGGCGGTATTGTTTACGACCGACCTGGCCATGGGGAGCACTTCAAGATGCACGCAAACGGACGACCCAGAACGTATCTCAGATACTCCCTTGCAACCATCTTCTTGAAAGAAGCAGATTCTGTCGTCTGGACAGGGACTGACGCCCGGAGATTCGGACACGTGAATTACCCCCTTATTTTCTCAATTGTTCTGTTGGGATATTCTCGGGCATGGCAACATGACGGGTGCCAATAAATAGTTCTGGCATCGGACATTCTGACGACCGCACCAAGGCCCCTCACCCTGCTGTCTATCAACTATTGAACAATGCACACTACACCTCCGTCAGTGATCTCAGGGTGGAGGACTCGAAGTGCCGAAACCGCCTCACAACCCGTCGGGATGCAGGGCACCGCGCTGACCGAGGCAGTGTGGGAACGCTTCGCTGAGGGCCCCAGGCCACCCGACCGGGGCTGCCGGAGTCATGAGCGCACCGTGTAGGAGTGCCGCATGAGGTCGGTGTGGAACCGCGAGAGCGGCCGCGTAGGTGGTGCGGAGCCCGTCGCGGCAGTTCTGGAGGGTGCTGCTGGCGGCTACCGGCTCGGGCTCCCCGCTGGCGTCGGTGCGCGCGCGACGCTGCTGGATGCGGTCGTAGCGGTGCGTGGGGGCGCTGAGCTGATCAGTGAGCGCTAGCAGCGCACCGCTGATCTGGGCGAGCAGGCCACCGAGTGCGATCAGCTCCTGGTGCCCCAACGCCGTCGTCGGGAGTGCCCGGTTGACCCGATGAAGGATCTCGACGACCCGATCGAGTACCTCGATGGGTCACTACGGGTGGCTGACATGGATAGCGACACGGTGGCGCGCCGGCGGCGGTGGGGAATCTCGTTGGGCATGACGCGCTCGCCCCTTGCGACTGGTCTCCAGGGCCTCAACTGCGGACTCCGACACCTTAACCTTATTGCTATATACATGCAATAGTGTTCCGCTGGTAACGCGGAGTTCAGAGTCTCCCGGCGTCATCCGCGACGCGACGGATTCGCCACCGGCGCGTCACTCACCAAGCGCTACCCGGCCGCGGTGAGGCCGAAGTGCATCAGCACGGCGGTGAGGACCTCGAAGGGGGCACGCTCGGTGCCATCGAGACGGCACCAGCAGGCCGGCCTGCTGGCGTGGCCGAGGACGCTGACCTGTGCCGCAGGGGTGGCTTGGGCATGGGCCAGACCGCGCTCGGCGACGAGGCGGGGGCCAAGGAGGATCCCATAGGGCAGCGCCGGCGGCGTCGGGCAGCCGCCGCGCAGCCCGTGCAGGCGACCGGGCTGGGCTGCCACGATCATCGATCGCACGGTGTCGGCGAGCTGGGCAGCCAGCGCCTCGACGAGGTCCTGGCCGACCACCGCGGCCGGCGGCCCTGAGAGCCGGACCCGCTCCAGCACCCCGGTGTCGAGCTGCTGCACCCGCAGCTGCCCCACCAGGGCCGAGCCGACCACGACGAGCCGGGTGGGGGCCGGGGCCCGTTCGCGGCAGTGCGCGGTGAGTTCCCGGGGCGACCACGGCTGCGTCACCGGCTCGCCGACACCCCAGCCTGCGGGCGGAGCGCCGGTCAGGGTCCGCACCACGATCTCGGTGCTGGCACCCAGGGGAGCGGACTCGAGGGTCGGATACAGCGTGGAGATCTGCACTTCGAGATCACCTGAACCCGGCTGTGCCTCGGGTGGCGTGGGGGGTGGTGCGTCGAGATCGGTGGTGAAACGCTGCGTGTTCCACCGCAGCCGGAAGCCGGTGAGCCCATCTCGGAACCGTTCCGGGCCCTCGCGCAGCACCCACTGCGCCCCGGCGTCCCGCAACAACAGCTCTAGCGGGTAGGTGATCCGGCTGTGGGCCGGGGTGAGCACCTGCAACACCCGCTCGGTCGCGGCCGCCTGGACCGCCGCGTCGGTCACCCAGGTGGACAGCGGCACCACGGTGCGGTCCTGCTCCACGATCAACGCTTCCGAGGTGGCCCGATCGGCGGCGGGGTGCCAGGTCACCGGCTCGACCACGAGACACCTCCCGTCGCGGCGAGCACCGCGTGGGTGAAGCGCCGGACCACCGCTTCGGCCTCCCGGTCACCGCCGGGTGCTCGGGACTCCACCCACCACACCGGGTGCGGCACGTCCTCGGTGATGCCGAGCAGCCGCTGGGCCTCGCCGGCCACGTGCACCAGCCGCGGGCCCTCAGTGGTGAGCAGCAGCCGCCCGTCCGGGTGGTACAGCTGTACCAGGTGTGCGTGATCGATGGTGTCCACCCGCAGCTGCGGCCCGGCCACCTGCATCGCGGCTAAGGCGATGGCGGCGTCGGGCTGCTCCCGGCACAGGGCGACGATGTCGAACGTCACGAGGGCTCCTCCAGGTAGGCGGTCTGCACGATGCGCGCCGGCTCGCCCGGGCGCAGATACTGTGCCCGACCGACCGGCAGCGTGCTGGGGCGGACTCCGGCAATGAGCTGTCCCTCGCTGCGGTCCCCGGACATCAGCAACGCCAGGCAGCCGGCCTCCCGCACGCCCAGGCTGAACGGTTCGTACAGACCGCGGGCCGCACCCGCGACCCGGCGGGTCATCACCACGTGCAGCCCCAGGTCGCGGCCTGCGGCCAGGTAGGGCACCAACGGGCCCAGCGGCTGGGTCGCCGACGCGGCGAGGATGTCATAGTCGTCGATGAGCAGCACGATCCGCGGGGCCAACCCGGTCGCGGTGGCGGGATCGCGGTGAGCCAGCTCCTTGCCCACCGCCGCGGCCAGCGGTGCCGCCAGCGCCGGGTTGGGCGCGTAACCACCTCGGTAGGGTTCCGGCACCACCTCAGCCAGCCCGCACCGCGGGTCGAACACCGCGAACACCAGCTCGTCGGGGCGGTACTGGCGGATCAGCGCGCCAGCCACCAACCTCAGCAGGTTGGTCTTGCCGGTGCCCGAGTCGCCGAGGGCAAGCAGGTGCTGGTCGCGGCCAACCAGATCGAGCACCGCGGGGGCAAAGTCGCTTTCAAACCGGCCAAACGGGATGCTTCCCGGTGTGGCGGGCACGTCGCGGAGGGTGGCCGCGGGCAGTACCGGGGGCAGCACCCGCACCGGGTCTGGCAGCGGCCCGGTCCAGGCGCCGCGCACCAGGCTCGCCGCCTCGGCCAGCGCCGAGCTGGCCGGATCGGGTACCGAGTCCAGCCGGGGCAGCGCGAGGTGCCCGTAGAGCTTGCCGGTGCTCAGCGCCCGCCCGGGCAGGTCGGCCGGCAGCGCGCGGGCCAGCGCGCCCCCGATGCTCGACTCAGCGGGCTCAGCCAGCCGCAGCTCGATCCGGTGCCCGAAGGCGACCTGCTGGCCGGCCCGCACCTCACCCCACCGGCGCGCGGTGGCCACCACATGCACCCCGTACCGCCCGCCCCGGGCGATAATGTCCTGCACCCGCTCCGCCACGCTCTCGAACTCCGTGCCCAACTGGGCGTAGCCATCGAGCAGCAGCACCACCTCGGAGCAGGCCAGCTCACTACCGGCTGAGCGGGAGCCGGTGGCGCGGGCGGCCCGCAGCTCAGCGACCGTGTCCAGCCCGTGGCGGGCGAACAGCAGCTCGCGCTGCGCCAGCATGCCGTGCACCTCGTCGATGGTGCGGCGGATGCGCTCCCGGTCCTCCCGGCTGGCCACCCCGCCGACATGCGGCAGGCCGGACAGGGGGCGCAGGCCGCTGCCGAGCAGATCGATGGCGTAGATCCCGACGTCGGTCGGGGTCTTCGTGGTGGCCAGGCCCAGCGCGAGAGTACGCAACGCGGTGGTCTTGCCGGTGCCCGGGCCGCCCAGCACCAGCAGGTTGCCGCCCGCCCGGGACAAGTCGACCAGCCACGGGCCCTGCCATTGCCGTGCGGGGTCATCGAGCAGACCGAGGGGGACGTGCAGCCCGGGCTGACAGGACGCCGCCAGGCGCAGGCGTACCCCGCGTGGGGTGATGTCGAAGCCACCCGAAACCTGGTCCAGCGTCAGCGCCGCCGGCAACGGTGGCAGCCAGACCGGCGGCACGCCCCGCCCGCTGCGGGCGATCTGGTCCACCATGGTGCACAGCAGCGTCGGGCGCCCCGCCCGCGCTCTGGGCGCGCCGCGGTCCTGGTCGCGCCCGCTCACCCCGGGTGGGCGGCCGAACCGGGGCATCGGCTTGACCAGCGGCCCGATCACCGGCGCCGCCTCGGGTTCGCTGCCATCGGGCAGCGGGCCGGACACGTAGGCCGCCTTGAACTTCTCATAGACGGTGACGTCCACCTTGAGGTAGCCGTTTCCTGGCGCGGAGGGCAGGCAAAACGCGTCGGGGGTGTCCAGCACGGTGCGCGACTCCGTCTCCGAGAGGGTGCGCAACCCGATGCGGTAGGACAGGTAGGCCTCCAGGCCGCGCATCTTGCCTTGCTCGACGCGCTGGCTGGACAGCAGCAGGTGCACCCCGATGGAGCGGCCGATCCGGCCGATCCGCAGGAACAGCTCGACGAGCTCGGGCTTGGCGGCGAGCAGCTCACCGAACTCGTCGATGATCACCAGGAGGTACCGCAGGGGCGGCAGCTCGGGCTGCTGTGTCCGGCGCAGGGTGTACGCACCGATGTCGGTGAGCTTGCCGGCATCGGCCAGGAGTTGCTGGCGGCGCAGGACCTCACCGTCCAGGCTGGTGTACATCCGCTCCACCAGGGAGGTGTCCGAGGCCAGGTTGGTGATCAGGCCGGCGACGTGCGGCAGGGGCTCGAACGGGGCGAAGGTGGCGCCGCCCTTGTAGTCCACCAGCACCAGGGACAGCTGCTCCGGGGGGTGGCAGGCGACCAGGGCGAGCACCAGGGTGCGCAGCAGCTCGCTCTTGCCCGACCCGGTGGCCCCCACGCACAACCCGTGCGGTCCCATGCCGAGCTGCGCGGGCTCCTTGAGATCCAGCAGCACCGGGTGGCCCGCGGCATCGACGCCCAGCGGGACCCGCAGGAAGTCCCGTTCGCTGCGGGGCCGCCACAACCGGCTCAGCTCCAGCCGGGTGGGCTCGGTGATCCCCAGCAGCGCGGTGAAGTCCGCCGGGGGGGTGCCCGAGCCGTCGTCGTAGCAGTCCGGGGACAGCCGCAGCGGCGCGATCTGGCGGGCCAGGCCCTCCACCCACGGTGTGCCGGCGGCATCGACGGTGCCGTGCACGCTCACCGGTGGTGTCGCCTTGAGGTCCTGCACGGCCACCGCGGTGCCCGCAACCGTGATCCGCCGCGAGACCTCACCCGGTTCGTGCAGCTGGTCGGCGAGCAGGTGCACCACGGTGATGCCCAGGCTGGGCAGCCCGAGGGCCGCATCCGGGGTGGCCAGCTGCCGCGGCAGGCGGCCGTGCGCGTCGTCGATCACCAGCAGCCGCTGCCGGGTGCGGGCCTCCTCGCTGCCAGCCCCGTGCCGGGAGGACTTCGCCGCGCTCCTGGCGCGCTCGGCGAGGTCCTCGGCGAGCAGGGCGGCCAGCGTGTGCGGGTCGCCGACCAGCCGCGGGGTCGGTCCTGCCGGGCCGAGCCGCTCGCGGTCCAACACGTGCGGCAGCCACCGGGTCCAGGCCCAGTCGTCCTCGAACTCCGGGTCGGCGAGCACGGCCACCGTCACGTCGTCCGGTGCGTGCAGCGCGGCGAGCTGCGCGAGGATCGCGCGGGCGACGCCTAGCACCTCGGCGCGCTGGGCGCCGATGACGCTGACCTCACCGGCCCGATCCAGCGCCACCCGCAACGGCAGCCCCGGAGTTGCCCTGAAGCGCCGGATCACCGCGGTGGCCTCGGACTGCATGAACGGGTCGGTCGGGTTGGCCAACGTGCCCTGGTCAGACAGCTGGAGCTGGCGCAGCGGCAGGGCCCCGGTGCCGATCCGCAGGCACAGGAAGTCGGCGTCCGCCCGGCGGCGCTCCCACAACCGAGCCGGGTCCCGGACGATGTCGAGCAGGGCGCTCACCGGAGGGTCGCGGTGCCCGCAGCGCTGCCGGAACTCCTGTTCCTGGTGCAGCAGTTCCTCGCGCAGGTCCTCCAGGTAGTCCAGGTAGCGCTCGCGCTGGGCCTTGCGCCTGCGGGTGGCCTGACCGCGCTGGGTGAGCTGCAAGACGCCGGCCCCGACCAGCGTAACCACCATGATCACAGCACCCCACCCGGCGAAGCCCGGGCCCCGCAGGAACATCATCATGCTCATGCCCGCCGCGGAGCCGGCGAGCGGGATCAAGCTGGGTATCCCGGAGGTGGCCTTGCCCTCGGGCAGCAGCGGCGGGGGGCTGATCGCCAGCGGCTGCTGGGGCGGCAGCGGATCCACCGTCCTGGCCGGTCGGTGCACCACTCGCGTCGTCATCGGCCCAGAAGGATATTCAGAAGGTATGCCCTAACGTGGAGAACACCCCACAGGCCCCGACTGCCACCGGGATGAGGGCCACGACGACCACGCCTTCCAGCCGGTCGGCGAGCTGCCGGGCCCGGACCCGCACGTGCGGTTGCGGCTGGTAACCGAGCACCACCAGTCCGGTGAGGGCCACCGCCAGCATGAGGGCGACGGCGCCCTCCCAGCGGGCCGGGTGCAGCTGCAGCAACCGGTGCGCCAGGCTGGCGATGACCAGCAGCGAGGCGGCGAGGAGGCTGACGACCTCGACGGTCAGCGGGTAGGCCCGCACGCGCAGCAGCATCGCGAGCGTGAGCAGGCAGGCCAGCGTGATCGTCCAGCCGGTGCCGTGCTGGGCGAGCGCCCAGCCGGCCAGCGCCCCGGAGCTCGCCGCGGCCACGCAGGCCACCGCGAGCCCCCGGTGCGCGGCGTCCACCGCGGCCGCCGCGGCGACCCTGGGTACCGGCTGGCCGGTGAGGCACCGGTCGTCCAGCCTGGCCAGGCCGGAGGCCAGCAACGCCAGCCGGGGCAGCAGCCCGAGCGCGGCGACCGACACCACCGCCATGATCGTCGCGGTGGTGTCGGGGGGCAGGCCGAGCGCAGGCAGCCCGCCCCAGAGCACCAGCGCCACCACCAGGCTGCCCGAGCCGAACGCGCCGACCCGGTGGTGCCCGCTCACCACACCTAGCACCAGCACGCACACCGCGCCCCCGAGGGTCCACAGCACGCAGCGCCCCGGCCAACTCCCCGTCCAACAGGGGACGGCCGCCATCGCGACCGCCGTGCCGGCCAGCAGCGTCGTGACCCCCAGGTCCGCGGGCCCGAACAGCGCGATCGTGGCCCCACCGAGCAGTAGCAGCAGCCCCAGCAGGGTCAGCGCCGCAGCCGGCAGGTGCGGGGCGGCCAGCAGCGCGGCCAACAGCACGGCCAGCGTGACGGTCACCGTCGCGGTCCATTGCCGGGCCGGTTTCCCCCACCGCCCGCGGCGCCGGGACAGGTCGTCGGCCAGCTCGTCGGATACGTCGGTCAGGACCGCCGCCGGGGGCGCCTCGCTCAGCGGATCGACCCGCAGCAGGGCACCGTCGGCGACGCCGGCTGCGCGCAGGCTCACGCTGGGTTCCAGGACCCGGCCGGTGAGAGTGCTCATCTGGTAGCCGCGCGGGCTGCCCGTGGGGCCGAGCCCGACCAGGGTGAGGATCTCGGGCAGCAGCACTCCGACCGGCTCCTCGGCGGGGAGCACCAGATCCGCCCGGCAGCGGGGTGCGAGCAGGGTGACGCGGGCCAGGCGGCCCGTCGCCGGTGCCCGGGCTGCCACGGGTGCCTGCGTCGGTGTCTGCGTCGATGTCTGGGGGGCCGCCGACGTCATCGCGGCACCGTGACCGTGCTCTGATGACGCTGCTGGGCGATCATGGTGTGCTGCACGAAGGACCATCCGACACACCCGGCGCAGGCCACCGCGGCGAGCACCACACCCAAGCCCAAGCGCGTGAGGTTGTCCACCATGGCCCGCGCCCGGCGCTGCCGTCCCCAGAGCAACGACTCGCGGATCCGGTTGCGGCGCAGAGCGACCGACTCGAGCAGCGCGACGTCGTATTCCCGTGCCATGGGCCGGCATGCTAGCCACCCCGGTTGCGCACTGAACTGACCCCGTACCTCCCAGGTCAAGGGATGTGGTGATGGACGCTGCCTTCAGGACCGGGCGTCGGGGCGGGCAGCGAGAAACAAGGGCGCTGCGCAGCCTGTTCGGTTACCCCCTTCGTCGAGGTGCAGCGCCCCGGGGTGGCTTCCGGGGGCATCGGCGGGGAAGATCAGATCACCTCGGCGAGGGGAGTGGTCTCGGTGGATGCTGGTAACGAAGCGCGCACGATCGGCCGGCGGCTGCGGCAGATCCGCAAGGCCCGGGACAAGTCGCTGAAAGTGGTCGCGGGGCTGTTCGAACGAGCAGGATGTTCTGCGCCTACAGTTTATTGACGGCGAGCATGGGCAGGACCTGCTGCGCGGTGGGCGCGCAGCGCAGGTACTACAGGCCTGCGGACATACGTTGCGCCGCATCCACGCGATCGACGTGACCACCGTGTCCGACCACGAACCCGCATCCGCTGGCGCGGTACTTGTACACGGTGACTATGGGCCGAACAACCTCCTGCTCGACCCGGACACTCACGGTCATTGCCGTGCTGGACTGGGAATGGGCACACCCGGGCGACCCGGTGGAGGACTTGGCCTGGTGCGAATGGATCGTACGCTCCTACCACGCCGAGCATGTCAACACGCTCGACGGGTTCTTCAGCGCATACGGCCGCCGACCCGCGTGGTCAGTACGTCACCAGCAGATGATCTCTCAGGCGCGGTGGCTGGCTGAGATGACCGAGCGGTGGGAGATCGCCGATGAGGACCGCGTGCAGACCCGCTGGCGACAGCTAGCCGCTACCGAAGCCTGGGCCGAATAGCCCGCACGCGTCATCAGTGCAGCAACCATCACTGACGAGCCGGGACCCCGGACTCCCCACCAGAATAACCAGGGCACCGGGGGCCCACAGCTTATGTCTCGCCAGGCCCCACTTGCCAAACCCCTCGACTGTGCCGCCGCGCGTCGTCGCTGGCGGCGTGTGGCGTGTTTGTCGGCGCCGTGAGCGGCCAGATCCAGCTGTCCGCGGCACCAAGGGCAGGCCAGTCAAGAACCGCTTGGTCGCCTCCTCACGATGCGTGGTTTAGGCAAGATGGACTCGGTGGCGGCCCCAGCGAACATCGGCGCTGCAAACGCCGTGCTCTGGCGGTTCACCGGCGATGGCCGGAAGCTGAGCACCATCAACGGGGCGTGATGTTTGGGCACTGGCGCGGTCGGCTACTGCGCCACATAGTGTCGATAGTACTACTGCGCCACATAGTGTCGATAGTACTAGGCCAGGTACCACGTGGGCTGTTGAAAACGTTTCCAGGAGCTGACGGGGCGGCGATAATCGTGCTTACGAGTCACATCAGTTTGGGCGCTGCACGTGCATCAGCGTGTAATGCTGCCCATGCGCTCGCTGGGCATCGACCCGGTACGTCGCCGGACCGATCCGCCAACCTGTTACTGGGGCCGCCTGTCAGCTACCCGGACCGGGGTTACGCTGGTAAGCGACGACCAGTTGAAATCAAGATCACCTATAACGGATCATCTCCAGCTGGGGGGCACTCGATGATCGGTGTTAATGCAAAAAACGATGCATGTGCAGCCACAAATTATCACCCATTTGGCTCTTTACGCCCCCTAACGGAATGGCGTTGAATGACGTGGGGGCCTATGGGTAAGGAAGAAAATTGGATCTTGGTCCTTTCGGTGGGGAGTTGAGTCAGATTCTAACCGGATCAACTTTCTACGAGGGCGCTGTACGACTTGTTCGACAATATCCCGACTTGCATGACAAAAGCCGGGACTTTCGTCGGGACGTGCTCAATGCGATTCAGGCCGAGAGGTTCGAGTCCGAAGAGTTTGTCACAACTCCTGCATACGACAACTACGACGAGTTGCTTGAGGCGACTATTAACCGTGTCAAGCCCACGCTCACAACCTGGGTCGAGCTGGGAGTGGGCAGTGGTGCCACTACGAAACGCATCTGCCGGATGGCTTCGCGGCTGGGACGCGACGTAACGTTGCGTGGCGTCGACTGTGACCTTTACACATCGACGAAGATCGCTCTGGATGCACTCTCTGGTGCACTACAAGTCGACACCGTACTATTTTTCGATGAGTACTACTGAAATTATCTCGAGGCTTCCAGACAATGGACATGACCGGATGATCATTCGTCATTACCCGCTGGAGTTGTATGACTTTCCGAGGCTGATCGGCAAGATTCTCGATGTTCCGGACCTTCCCTTCTTGCACGAGCGGATCAAACCCCCGGATGAGCGCGTCTCAGACCAAGACTCCCAAGCGCATCGACAGTTCTATGATGCGTTTGAAGAAATATCGCCGGAGTATCTTGAGTTTCTCCGCGAGGAGATAGCCCCCCTGTTTTCGGAGTCCATTTATGTGCAGCGGGTACCGACGTTTCGAGTGAGCTTCCCGGCGAGCACCGCGGTCTCCCGATATCACCGGGACTCAGAGTATAATCATCAGCGCAGTACAGTCAACTTCTGGTTGCCATTGAGTCCGGCTTTCGCGACGAACACGATATGGATCGAAAGCGAATATGATCGAGGTGACTTCCATCCAATAGAGCTCCATCCAGGTCAGATTCTACAGTTCGATGCTATCAACTTACGTCATGGGAACCAGTCGAACGACACCGGGGTAACCCGTGTCAGCTTTGATTTCCGGGTCGTGCCAATGAGCCGTTACCAGGCCACAGCGAAGTCGACTGTGACGAGTAAAGTGCCGCTGGAGGTCGGGCAATATTACATGAAATTGACCAGCGGACACGTCAGTTGATGCTTCTTCGCGGTCTTACGACGAGTTGAGAGGATGGAAAAATGGTGAGTGTTCTTGTGGACCTGCCCGACCTGCATTCGGAGACGCCGAAAGTTCCATTCCCGGTGGAGTCGGTAGGCCACGTTGGTGTCAAACGTTTTATTTCACTCACTCAAGCTGACCGGCCCGCAATGGCTGTCATGGAGATCACTATCGGTTTGCGAGCCGAGCAACGCGGAGCGCACATGTCTCGGCTGATCGAGTGCACGAAAACGCCAGCCGCACCTCACGACTTGCGCCACTATGTCAAGATGGTCTTTGATGGTCTGCGCCGGTTAACGCCCACAGCAGCCTCATGGCGCATCAGTTGCCGAGCATCGATGACGGTGCCAGTCGAGGGGGGCCTAAAACCGATCGAAGAAATCTGCGAGATGTACGCGGCTGCGAAGCAGGAACCGAGGATCCGATGGGGCGGGGCGTTCAAGGTCTGTCTTGCTTGCCCACAGGCGCAGGCTGTGATCGCACACGATCGCGACGACTTAGCCAATGCATTCTGCTATCCCTCACACAACCAGTTGTGTGAGCTGGAGATCCTGTTGTCAGGCAGCACCGAGGTGGCCTCTGGTCAGACTGTCGATGGCCTCCTCGCAATGGGCGAAGAGGCGGCGAGCGGTCCGGTCCGGGAATTGCACAAGCGCCGCTGTGAAGCCGACGTGGTAGCCGCAGTCCATCGACGCGCCTTGTTCGCTGAGGACGCGTTACGCGACATCACCGTCAAACTCCGCGCGGATCACCCGGATGCCATCGAGGTCCGGACACAGATCGTGAACTTCGAAAGCATTTTCGAGTACCCGCTGCGTTGCACGGTGACCGGGTGACCCGAGTTTCATCGATCCTGCCGACGAGGAGGCTGTAGTGGTAAATGCGCTGTTGGACGCGGTTGCGGCGCGCAAGACACCGTGGATACGGGTGGAGACTGGCTGGCTCAGTGGAGAGGACCTGACCCATGCGCTGAAGGACTCCGACGAGCAGTATGAGATCGTCCTGGTCCTGGACCGGGACGGGGCAGCAGCTGTGCTCGCCGATGCGCTGGCGCTAAGTTCCGCAGGTCAGCTACCGTTGTTGTGGCCTTCTCGGGTAGCTATACCCACCTGGCTGCGCACCTTGCTGGCCGAGCCGGCCACCGCGTGCCGAGCGCTCTGGTCCATTATCGGCGATCGGTACCCACAGTCGACGCTGATCGGCGTGTGCTCGTCCGGCACGTCCGGTACTGGTAAGGTCGTCATTCTCGACGTAGCGCGGTGCCTGAATTGTGCCCGAGAAGTTGCCGCGCGGCACGGCGCCAACCCCTCGTCGTCACCGCGAATTGTGGTCTCCTTACGGAGTATCGCATATTCGGCAGGGTTTGTCGCTGATGCACTGGGCAGTCTGTTTTCCGGCAGCTGGTTTTGGCATCCTTCCCACGCCGCGCCCGAATTGTTCACGCGGTCCGCGGGGCGGATGGACCTGACCGACGCCAGTCTTCGCTGCACGGGGGCTGTGGCCGAGCGGTTGTTACGTACCTCCATGCCAGCACCGCAGCAGCTCGTGTTGTCCGGTGATCTGATCAGTTCTGGGTTCGTACGGGCGTTGCGGAGCCGGTGGCCCACGACCGACGTCTGGATTGCTTACGGGCTTGCCGAGGCGGGACCACGGGTGGCGGTGGACAAGGTAGCTGAAGACTACCGGACAGGAGAGCTGCCCACCCTGCTGTCCGGCGTTTCTGTATCGATCATCGCAGGTGAATTGATCGTGTCGAGCCCCTATGCCGCGCTGGCCGTGCTGGACGGCAGCGGGCCGCGAGCCGTCGCAAGCGGCAGAATCTCCACCGGAGACCGGGCAGTCGTGGACAGCAGGGGGCGGTTCCTGCTACAGGGCCGTCGGGACGCCACCTTCGCGGTGGCCGGCACCGGGGTACAAACAGATCTGGTCGAAGCGCAACTGCGAGACCACGGGATCCTCGCGTCAGTAACCCCGCTGAGGCAAGGATGGCGGGTCACCGTGACTGGCGCCCTGGAATCCGCCACTATGGACGGTGACCGTAACGCCCGAGCCGCGATTCGTGGCTTGGTGCGGAAACGGTTCCCGTTTCTACCCGCACCCGATGTGACGTTTGCGCCAGCACCAGCCCTCACGGTGGCCGGGAAGCGCATCCCATCGAGCCCCGCCACGAGGTCGTAAATGGCTGTCACGATATTCCGCGCCGGCTCATCGCGCGTCTACCGTTTCGTGCCGGAAGCCCGCTACGCTAGCGTTCTGGCAGAGCTGCCCGCAGTGCAATTGTATCGAGAAGCAGGCCTATCTCGGTCGCGGCGCTGGGAACTGGGAACACAGCGGCTTGCGGAGATGTTGGACTACGCCCGCACCCAGGTTCCTGCATACGCCCCAATTTCCCCACGCATGGTAGAGGAGCGCGGCCTGGCGGCTTTCCCGCCACTGTCGAAGACCGAGCTACGCACCAGCGCCGAGCGCTTGGCCGTAGGTGGCACCCCGGCCCGCTGGAACCGCACAAGTGGATCCACCAACACGCCGTTGCGCACCGCACTGGGTCCTCGCCATGAATACAACCAGATCGTGCGCTGGTTGCGGCACTGGCGCTCGTTCGGTGTCGACCAACCCAGCACCGTGAGATTGCTCGTGCCCCGAGCGTACCGGTTAAGGGTGTTCGGGGGAGGTCCGCTGCGTGACCTTGCGGGCGGGCATGTGGTGCACCAACGGCATCCGACCGACAATGAGCCCGAGTTGCCATGCCAGGTTGTAGTCGCCAATCCGCATGTGCTGGAGTACCTGCATCCCAGTGGCTGGGAGTGGCGCTCCGAGGTCCTAGTGACTTCCTACGAGCAGCGCCCGCCCGACCTGCACCGATGGAAGGCCACGACATACGGGGATGTCTACGGACTGTCTGAGATCGGCGATATCGCCTGGCAACGTGTTGATGAAAACGACTGGGAAATACATGATGATCTTGTCCGCTGCGAGATCCTTGATAGGCAGCGGTACGGCGACCTGTTCCTCGGCGAGTTGGTCGTCACCGACCTCACCAACAAGGTAATGCCGCTCATCCGTTACCGGACTGGTGATCTGGTCGCAGGCCGGTGTGACGAGCACGGTTCACTTCTTGCCCTGAAAGCCGTCGTAGGCCGGCAGATTCTCACTGCAGGAACGCCGTTAGCCGGCCGCGATGTTATGTCGACGTTGATTCCGATCCTGCTCGATTTCGGCGAACCATTTCGGGTCTGTGCTGGTCGGGACCAAGTGGTCGTGCAGGTCGCAGCCGGGGTCACCCGACGGGCACAGCTCCGCCAACGCCTTGCTCGCACGTTGCCGGACGTGTCGTTAACCGTCACTACCAAGCGTAACTCGCTCAACGGGCTGCGGGAGGTCTTCGCACCGCCCACGCCGACGACACTACGGAAACGGGCATCGGCGAGCTCCGTTGCGCCTCCAGCCCTAGTTCGCTGCCACTGCGCCGACGATCCGTCGGCTCTGATCGCTCTCGGTGGCCTACGCGCCTGCTCTAGCGGCGATGGCAACCTGCCTCGGCTCATCTGCCTGCCACCCGGCCCAGGCCTCGGGCACCAGATCATCCGGAATCTGCATGGGGTACTCGTTGATCTTGGCTGCGTACAGCTGGTCGAGTACCCGGGCCACGGGTACGGCTCGGTGCCACCAGACACCAAAGCCGTCGTCGACGCGGTCGCTGGTGCACTGCATGCGGATGACGTCCTCATCGGTCATTCGTGGGGTGCCCAAATTGCTATTGCGGCGGCGAGCTGCCATGAGCTCGCTGGCCTGGTCCTGATCAGCCCTCCACCCGTCGGGCGAGCGCGCAGGCAATGGTCCGAGGACACTGCCCAGCTGCGCCGCTGGCGCCGAAACGGTCTTGATCCAGAGCAGTGGTATCGACGCTACCTGGAGGACTATGCGATCCCGCTCGGCCTTGGCAGTGACCGATCGCGCAGCAAGCACCTCATGATGGGCGTGGCCAGCTACGCGACGGTATGGCAACAGTTGCGGCGGGAGCCATCGATGTTCGATCTCTACGGCGGTTTGGCGATGGCCCGGGCACCGGTGATGGTCATCATCGGCACGGACGACCCGCTGGTAGAACCCAAACAGCTGGACACCGCCTCCAGCTACGCCCCTGTGCGAGTCGAATCAGTACCGGGCGGGCATTACCCGTTCCTGGACTGTCCCAACGTGCTCCGCCGTACCGTGGCCGCTTTCCTTGGTGATGCGGACCAATGAAAATGGAGGATACAGTGAGTGATACCCAGGATATCGACGCCGTTCGGTCATCCAGCTTCGATGGCGTGCTGGCCGGTGTGAGAGAGATCGTCGCGGAGGTAAGCGACGGCCCGCCCACCGACGAGACACTGCGCTCGCTCGATTCCATCGCACTGGTCGAACTGGTGGTGCGTCTGGAAGAGCATTTTGGACTCGAAATACCGGACACCTCCCTCAACGATGCGGTGTTCGACTCGACCGATAACCTGTGCGTTCTGCTCACCAAGGAAATGTCCAAGACGGACTGATCACGTCGATGGAAGGGAATTCGGACGATGCCTTATCGTAAAAACCGGCCAACTGTCGGCGGATTCCAGGAATTGGCCGCGCATACCGCCTCCGGAGTGCTCGTACAACGGCCCACAGTAGACGACGGCGCCCGAGATGCGTTGCTCAAAGCGGACACGGTCGAATTGGTTCGCCCGTTCCACGGTGCGGTGATACACGGAGACATGGCTGGCGACCTGGGGGCGGTGTACCCAGATACACCACGACCTGACTTGACCGCAGTGACCACGGCGGCAGTGCTTCGTGCCACCGGCAGGAGAGTAATCGTTCAAGACCTCAATGCGACCCAACGACCTTATCAACCTGCCGGGGCGCAGGTCCGGCTGGTAAAAGTTCAACTTCCTAGCTGGCAGGCCGATCTTGAGTTCGTGCGTGTGTTGGCCGCCGAGGACCCCTATGCTCCCGTAGCAATCTACGGCGCAACCGTAGAGCACTTGCCAGACAGCCCTTACTGGCCCGCCATCAGGGGCGACGCGCCGACCGCAGTTGCTTCATTATTCTCCATCGATGAAATTGCCATCGGAAATGCTTATGAGCTCTTTCCACTTTCCCGCTATCAAATGACGCACGGAGCCATCCGAGTGCACCTGCAAGCCAGCCGCGGCTGTAACCGTACCTGCCTGTACTGTCCCTACATCCGCACCCTGGGGCGATGGTCGGGACGAGACCCGGCTTCGCTCGAGACCGACGTCCGCAAGTTGGTCGAACTCGGGGTGCGCGAGGTTCAGTTCCGCGACCAGGATTTTGCTTCGGACAATCACCACGCGATCGAGGTCGCGAGCGTGTTGGAGCGCGCCGGTCGTGGCGCACTGAGTTGGTCGGTGGAGGGAAACCTAGACCGCTTCACACCGAGGCTGCTGGCGGCGATGCACGATGGTGGGGCGAGCGAGGTGATTGTTGGTATCGAGTCAGCGGACCCCGCTGTGCTCCGCCGCGCCCGCCGCCGGGTACTAGCGAACCTGACTGAGTTGATCATGATGGTGCGCCGCGCCGGGTTACGAGTACGTGGCTTATTCATAATAGGTCTGCCAGATGACTCCTGGGAGAAGCTGCTGGCTACTCTGGCAATGGCGATCGAACTCGATTTGGACGCGGCGCAGTTCAACGCGTACGCCCCCCTACCTGGAGAGAAGTTTGGCAACTCTGAAAGTGCCACCGTGCACGATTTCGTGCCGCTGACTAACGACTTCCGATACCGTACCTGCGACAACATGTCTCAGAAGGAGATCCGGCTCGCTCGCGCATGGGCCACCGCGGCCTTCCGGGCACACCGAATAGGAGATCGTATAGTCCGGAACAGTTTTATGGACAAAATCCGTTTGCGAGTGGCGGGAAAGACGCATGAACCGCTGTGACATCACTGTCTCTCTTGTGCTCCTGACGTTCAACAGATGGGATTGCACCATCCGCCTCCTAGACTCCCTGAGCGCTGACGCCGATGGCTATTCTGATGTCGAACTGGTCTGGATTGATAATAATTCGACCGATCGGACGAAATGTGAGTTCGACTCCTGGTTGGCTTCGCATGAACGGCTGTTCGGCGGGCTAGTGCGCCGATTCAATGACACCAACCACGGGTTCGTCGTCGGAGTGAACGAAGCGACCAGCCTGGCGTCCGGCAGGTATATCTGCCTCATCAACAGCGATGCGCAGGTAACTAGCGGATGGCGGCACGCACTTCTGCGGGCGTTGCATGAGCCCGGAGTAGCCGCAGCTGGGCCGGTTTCCGATGGTATGCCGTGGAACCAGTCGATGGAGCACAGCGGCCAGGGAATTAAGCAGGTGCCGGTCGTATACGGATTTTGTCTCATGGCGCCGCGTTGGATATTCGACCAGGTAGGACTCCTGGACGAGCGATACGGTCGCGGCGTGATTGAAATTGAGGACTGGTGCGAACGCGCCGCTCGCGCCGGAATGGGATTCGCGGTGAACACCGATGTGGTTGTCAACCACAATGAACCGCATGCGTCGTACACGCCGCGGGTCAACGGCATGCTGCATATCCGCAATAGGCAGTTGTTCGAGCGCAAGTGGGGTATCGGTCCTTGGTACTGGGGAAATCGAGACCTGCCCCCGCTGCAGTACGCTCGCACGGTGGTGCGGGTGGCTGCCGACGGTGTGCTCGACGACCGGTGGTTGCGCGGCGAGCTGGGCACCTTGGGCGGTGACACTGAATTGCTCATGGTAGTGCGTCACTGTGACGACGGTAACCATCTTGGCTGGGTAGGCCTCGCTCGGAGAGAACCCCGCCTCAACGTGGTCTGTGTGCCGTTCAACTGGCACGAGTCCCAACTGCCGTCTGTGTGCCGAGCGAACAGCCGTGGTGTTTCAATAGAGATACTCGCATGATAGGCCCTGTGTGGGCGATCGTACCAACGACAAACCACCTGTGACAGGGGTAGTTGTGAAAGCGGTGACCGTGGTACCGGTCCGTGGTGGCGACCTGCATACAGCAGACAATCTGCGGGCGATCGGCATTGCGGCGCTTCGCGCCGGAGCCGGGATGATCGTGGTCGACAACGGTATGGTGCACGAGGTTCGGAATGCCGTCAGCAAGGATGGTATCGCCGAGATAATCGAGTGCGCGACAGTGGGTTCCTACGCCGCGCGTAATGCTGGGGTGGCTACGGCTCTGCGGCAGGGACACGACGCAATCCTGTTCACCGATGCGGATTGCCAGCCGCAGGGGAACTGGCCGACACATCTGCTCGACCTACTCCGGTCGGTCGACGTAGTGACGACAGTAGCCGCACCACGGCCGGTCTCACCGTTTGCCCTTGGTGCGAACCTAGACTACCGCGAACGCCTCGCTGAATGGGCGGGGGGCAGCCTGTGCTGCGGTGCTCCGATCGCCACAATGGACACCCGGGCGGCCGCAGTGCGGGCCGACGTCTTTAACAATGGGCTGTTCGACACCAGGCTGAGATTCGGCAGCGACGCCGTCTTCGGCAGGTCGGCGCGAGCCGCCGGAGCTAAAGTCGTGGGCTGTCACCATGAGATCCTGTCCCACGACCCGCCGCACTCCTGGTCGGTCGAGTTGCACAAGTACCGGCGTATTGCCGCCAACCTGGTCGACGACCTGCGGGCCATCCCACGCCGTGACGTGTTGCGCCTTGTTCCCGAACACGCACACCTGCTGTTGCCGCCGCCGGCCGACGTACTGTCCGCCGCGTGGAAGCACCTGGACGAGATCGCCCAAGCCACCGATCCGGCGGACCCAAACTGGGCAGTGGCGCTGTACCAGGCAGTCCGGCGGTTGGGCTGGCACGCCGGCTGGGTGGCCCGACACGAGGAGCGGGCGAGGCTCTATAACTCGCAGCGTGGCAACTCGAATGAAGGTGTGCGATGAAGCCAGAAGTAGCACTCATCGGTGCGCAGGGTCGCATCGGCGCCGCAGCCGGTACGGCATTGATCAAGCGAGGACATCATGTGGTGGGATTGGCCCGCGACCCGGACCGACCGAATCGGCGTACGACTCCTTTCCCGGTGAGGCCACTTCGGCTAACCGACCCGGCACAGTTGGCGGCGGATCTTGATGACGTCGAGGTGGTTATCTACTGCGCAGGTGCCTATCACGAGGCAGTAGAGACAATCCACGAGCTAGCCGTGTTTGAGATCAACGCAATCGCGGCGTTGCGTACCGCGTTGGCCGCAGCGTACGTGAACGCGCGTCGGTTCGTATATTTAAGTTCGACCGCCGTCATGGGTAGGGATACCGATGGCTGCGCAGGAGCCTATGTTCGATCGAAACGTCTCGCCGAACAAGTTCTCACCGACACTGTTCCCATCGAAGTGACCATTCTGCGACTGGGCTGGGTGATTGATCCGGAGGACGAAGTCGCCTACCGGAAGTTATGGCCACCATCCGGGCGCCAAGTTATTGTGGGTGACCAGCCGGTGCCGATCGTTGCGCTGTCCGATGTGGCCAACGCTGCGACGTTGCTGGCCAGCCGTGACCTATACGGACATGCCGACCTGTCCGGCTGCGTCGACCTCGTGGTAGGCTGCCCAACACAGGAACAGCTTTATGAGCTTGCGTCGTCGTTAGCGATCACACCAATACGCGTCGTTGATGCCGGTACCGTAGCGCGGGTGGCAAGACTCGCGGCCCTGCGTCGCAACATGACTGAAGCACCCACGTGGCTGACCCAGTCCACTCCACTGCGGAAAACCTCGTGGACCTCGTTCGGTCTGACGCTAACCTCCTGGCAGGACTGTGTGCGAAACCTCTGGCGGGCGCAAACCGTGCACTCGTGACTGGCTTTCCGCAGCCTGGATGGTGATCGTGTTGTGGGCGTCGGCTTGGGCGGGCGTAGGCGTCGCGGGAGGTGAACCGGTCGCAGCTTGACACCTACGGTGATCGGAGGTCTCCGGAGTCGGTGCTCCATTACGCGGGAGTACGCGATGAGGAACTCGAGATAACGAACCAAAGATACGAAGGAGCACGTGTCCAATCACCACCGTGCATCACTGCCGAGCCGGAGTTCCTGGTGGTAGACTGTCGCTCGTGGTGAGCCATTCGACGAACGGCAGATAGCCGGTAGCGGGGGCGATCCCGCTGGCGAGGTATTCGGATGCCAGCGAAAGCGAGAAAGCTTCGCTCTCTTGGTAGCTCATGCCGGAATGGACCAGGCCATCGCGGCTACCATCGACCAGTCCGAGGCAGGTATCGCAGAGCGTAAATATCGAATACAGCCCGTTGAGTGTCCGGAGCAACTCCGGCTCTATACGCCATCGAGTATTACGAACCACCTCGAGCATTTCACCTTCGTCGAGCCGAAAATGAGCGCCGGGCAGCGTAAGTAGATTGGTCTCCGGTAGTCCAGGGATCGCCAGCACGTCCACCCACCTCGGCCTGCCGTCGGGAGCGAGAATGAGGTTCGACGGGTTGCTGTCTTGCAAAATCCAGCGGCGGTGAGCCTGATGACTAGCGAGCTCCGAGGCTAGCTTGTGGTCGGCCTCTTTCGCTGCCCGCACCACGCTCGCAGGCGGCGGCTGAACACGAGTGTTGCCGGCGATGGCAGCAAGCTGACGGGCGGGCGTTTCTTCGCTTCGTGCCACTCGTGTCAGGGCGTCAAAGCCGATAAAGGAGTTGAGCGACGTGGCCGGCGGCACCGGTGGCGGTTTACCGAGCGCCGACAGAGCTGACTGCGCATGGAGCAGTGCTTTGACATAATACATCGCCGCCTGCCGTCGGCCGCTCGGATCACTCGATATGTGCTGCGAGAAGCTGTCCGAGCCGAGGTCGGTGAAGGCAAGTACGAGATGGTGCGGGCTCTCGCCGAGAAGGGGCGCGAAGGGGGCGTCTGGCAACCCAGCAATCAGCCGTGCTACACCGAAAACGTCCGGTTCATAACGCTTGAGTACTGCCGTCTCGGACCCCCGCCGGACCCGCACGACCGGCTGCGAGGCGTCACTACCGGACAAAGGCTGGGCTTCTACCGACGTCCACCCGAGGCTGCACGCCGCCGCCGCTACTGTCCATGCGGGCACCGTTCCGGTCATCGAAACACCTCCATGTCCACGTCGGGAGCGTCGCGGTTTCCAAATTTCACGATGGTCACAACGCAATCCTACCATTATCAGAATTAGTGTCACAAAGCAGGAGCACAGCGGTATAACCAAAGCATTGTGCGCACCCAGGTTTTCAGATACACTGCCCGCCAGCCAGGACCCGGCAGCGATGCCGAGCCCGACAGCGCCTGCCGCCCAACTCAGCGACTCGGCCTTCCTCCCGCTGTTCGACACTTGCTCTGTTAACGTATAGCCGATAGACATGAACGGTGTTATCACTGCACCGACGAGCGCGCTCGCCGCCGCCATCGGGGTTCCTCCCGGAACAAACAATAGCGTTGCCGTCACTGGGACAAGCGACACTCCGAGGCATCGGAATGTGCGCGCTGCTGATCGCGATTTCGTGACAGCCCCGAACGCGAAAACACTCAACATGCTCCCCAGTGCGAAACACGTTAGGTAGGATCCCGCGAACCAAACCTTCTCGATCTTTATGGCGGTGATAATCAGCCCAACGTCAACGCTACCAAGTGTGACGCCAATCATCGCGAATACACCGATCAGGTGCCAAAGCACCAGATTCTTCGTGGGTACTTCTCTTTTAGCGTCAAAACGAACCCGTCCTCTAGTGAGTATAATTGAATTTGATTGTCCGGCAAGGAGAAACGCTGCGGTACCAACAACAACGCATATCACCGAAATCCACATCGAGCTTTCCGCGCCCAGCCCCGAGACTGTGAACGACGCCACGGCCGGACCCAGAATCCAAGCCGCTTCGTCTAAGGCACCTTCCAGTGCGTACGCCCGAACTATCTTGTTCCGATCCCCCAGATGGTGTGCCCACCGTACCCTGACCAACAAGGGCAGCCGCGGTCCGCTGACGCCAGCGGTTGCCGAGCACAAGGCGACAATGCTTGAGCCTGCCCCGGATATGGTGAGCACTATTAGCCCTGACATCGCCATAATGTGAAGAAGCGCCGCAGGTAGGACAACCGTGCGTTCCCCGAGACGGTCCACCAGACGTCCGAGCACCGGCGAACCGATCGCAGAGCATACAGAGTAGACGGCAAGAACGATCGATCCAAGCGTGTATGATTTCCTATATTCACTGAAAAAAACAATAAGGTTAACTGCCCGCATCGATGTCGGAAACCTGCCCACAAATGCTGCAATCACGAAGTAGGCGGTATTACGGTCTTTAAATAGATCAACGTAGTTTCCAAACTGCACCCGCAGGCGCGTCGGCAAACACCCCGACTGTCGCATCCATCACCACCGATCGAATGCTTTATTAGCCACAGGCATAAACAGGTTTGCAGTCTTATAAAACAGCGTACCCAATTTGTATCGCCATGAGAACGGCTGGGTGATAAAATTGTCTGTCCTCCGGGTCGCCGCCCTCACGTTAGCGCCCGCATCGTCGTTAGCCAACGTATATGCACGCATTATTCTCCGCCCAGCCCCGTAGTCGGAAGGAGCATCACGGCCCACTGGAACAGCCCTGGGGTCGCCAAACCCGGCTACACTGGCTAAATCATCGATCGCATTTGGTGTCAGCACGAGCACTGGCATCAAATCACGTTGCCACGCCAGTCCTCTCTCGAATTCTAGTTTCGCCCACGAACCTGATACAGGGATGACATCGGTGTCGACCACAAGAAGCTCGCGGGTCAGGTTTCTCAATCGCAGTAGCGTTTCGGCGTAATTGAATGTATGATAGAGCAGCCCAAGGCATAGGACCACATCGTGCGCTGGTGCGACATTCCTATCATTAATATCTCCCACCTTGAAGGTTATGTTATCGTCCTCGCGCAGTTGTTTCTTTAGCCAATTCGCCTTCCTAATTTCCTCTGGGTTAATGTCGATCCCGTGAGTTGAGGTCGCCCCCATGTGCATGGCCTGCCGACTGAAATAGCCATCGGCGCAGCCGAGGTCAAGCACTGTCCGATCTTTCAGGCTGCCAATTGTGCGGGCGATAAGCTGTCTAAGGAGTTGAGCGCGAAAGTTTGTCCGTTCAACGTTTCCCTGACGCCCTGGGTTTATTATCGTGCCATCTGGAAGCTCGTATCGAGCGTGCCAATATGTTTTGTAATTTGGAGACCAATCCATCGACGTACCTTACGCGAGTTCGCCCTTGATTGGTAAGGTAAGGGCGCTGCTGACGTTCCCGTGGGTGCCTGTTCATGATCGATAAGGGCGCATGTCGTGTGCTGTCGAGAGTTTCTGGCTTGCCAGAGTCAGAGACGGTGACGACGGGAACGGCGTGCGTACTGCGAGGGTATGGCGGTGTGTGCTGGGGGTCGAGCACACGGTGATCGAGTCGGTGGAGCTGGAGACGAGTGAGCGGGGCGAGGAGGTGCTGGTCGCGCGGATGCAGGTGAAGGCGGGCGCGGCGGGTTGGTGCTCTCGGTGGGGGCGGCGGGCTCCGGGTTATGACACCAGCGCCAAGCCCCGTCGCTGGCGGAGTCTGGACCTCTGGTCCACCGAATACGGGTAAAACCGGCATTGAGGCGATCTTGAGGGTGGTTTGTTCGTTGGCGTGACCTGCGTGGGCAGCTGGTCTGTGCACCGGCCGTGAGGACCCCGGTCTCGGGATCGGCTCGCGGATGACGTGGTGAGGGGTGCTGGGCACCTAGGCACCTGAGACTCCTGTCCGGTTGGAGGTTAAGAAGCCCGAAGCCATCCACCTGAGATGGTTCTCCCAGCTATCTGATCCATCTCAGCGGATGACAGCTTGAGTCAAGCGCACGTCCTGCGCCTTGTCAACTACTATGGACAGATAGGTTATTCTGCGTATGATTTAGTGGCGGCAGATGGCGCTGCACCCACGATCAGCGCGTCGAGGAGAGGCCCGTGGACACCGGTACACAGCGTGAGCCCGAGGGTGTCCCGAGGTCGTTCGCGGACAGGTTGAACTATCTGATCGATCAGTACGTCAAGTACTCCCCGGAGCATGCGCGTGGGTATCCGAAGTGGCCTTCGTTCGATCAGCTGGCTCGGGAGATCAGTGAGCACTCTGGTCGGTCCATCTCTCACGGCTATCTTCATCAGCTATGCCGGGGACAGCGGGACAATCCCACGCTGCACCACTTGGAGGCCCTGGCGGGGTTCTTCGGGGTGCCGGTGACGTTCTTCACCGACGCGGGCATGACGGCGCAGGTCATGGCGGAGTACGAGTTGGTGGCAGCGATGCGGGACAGCCGGATTCGGGAAATCTGTCTCCGGGCCCCTCGGCTGGACCAGCAGGGTCTGATGGCGATCACCAACCTGATCAAGAACCTGACCACTGCCGAGGACACGTGAGGACACGGGTGTGATGCCTGCGGCGGAGCCGGGTTCGCGAGAGCTGTCGGGAGTGTGAGCGTGGCGCGAGGCGGGGTTGCTCAACGGGTTGGGGCCTGTGCCGCAGGTGGAGGTGCGGCGTGAACCGGGCCGGAGCCCCGGGAAGTCAGGCGGCGCGGCTTACCGATCCCTACAGCAAGGGGATGGTGAGCAAGGATCTCCCGACCGAGCGTGAACGGCTGCGTTTACTGGAGCGGGACTCGGATCCCCAAACAATGGAGATCCTCCAAGGACTGCCGGTGAAGGCGTCGTGGCGGTGCCTGGATCTGGGCGCGGGAGCGGGTTCGATCGCGTACTGGTTGGCCGATCGGTGCCGTGAGGGACACGTCGTCGCCGCCGATATCGATGTCCGGTTCCTCGATCATGCGCGGCCCGGCACCCTGGAGGTCCGGCAGTTCGATGTGGGCCGCGACGAGTTTCCGGCGGGTTCCTTCGACCTCATCCATGCCCGGTCCCTGCTGTGTCATGTTCCGACCCGGGACACAGTTCTGGCCCAGGCCGTGGAGTGGTTGGCCCCGGGGGGTTGGCTGATGGTGGGGGAGCCCTACATGTTCGCGGCGGACACGTCGCCGTATCCGCCGCTGCAACGTTTCTACCGGGCGGTAGATGAGCGGTGGATAGCTCAAGGCTCGGACATGCGATGGGCCCGCCGGCTCCCGGGCCTGATGGCGCACGCCGGCCTGCACCAGTTGGGTGTTGCTACCAGGCCCAACTGCATGGGCCTGGGCGGGGTGCACGATGCGTTCGCGCTCGCCAGCATCCGCCAGATCGGCGACGTCATGGTCAAGGACGGGGACATCACCCAGGCCGAGCGCGACGAGATGGTCGCCCTGTTCGACGACCCTATGTTTGTCGATGTCCGTTCGGTGTTCATCACCGTGTGGGGACAGAAACCTGTCACGTGACGACGAGGATGGGTTCGCTGTGTTGAGACAACTGCGATATCGGTGTCGGCGGCTGCTGCGTGAGCTGCAGTTGCCGCAGCCGTTCTCCGTCGAGGCCCTGACCGAACGCCTCGCCCTCCAGCGAGGCCGGCCCCTTCATGTCCGTCCCCTGCCGGGGGATCCCATCCCCGGTGGCCCTTACGGGCTATGGCTGGTCACCGCAGACGAGGACTACATCTTCTACGAGCGGCACACCAGTCCCCTGCACCGGGAACACATTGTGCTCCACGAAATCGGGCACATGCTCATGCATCAGTTCGATGGTAGCCACTGTGAACCTTCGAAGGATGAACGTCTGCGTGCCGACCGGTTGTCGCGTCTAGCGCCGCACCTCGATCCTGATGCGGTGTCCCGGATCCTGGCTCGGGACCACTGCTCGACCGTCGAGGAACGAGAAGCCGAGCTGATCGCCAGCCTCATCCTCGAACGGGTGGACCGCAACCGCCCGGCCTCATTCGGTGAAGGCATGACCGGACGGTTGGGCCAAGCCTTGGGTACCGCCGGGGTCGACCCGTGATCGATCCTGAAGACCTCATGCGGACGACCGTGTCCACCGTGTCGTGGACTGTCGTGATTCTGCGCACTCCCGCCGCGATCCGTTCAGCCCATCAGCGCTGGATCTGGCTCACGGTGAGCGCACAATCCGTCGTCACCCTGATCGACCTGCGGCCCGTGACGCGCTTCATCGATGCGGCCACGGGCATCCCGCACGTGGCAGACCTCTCCAAAGATCTGGCAGCCCTCGTCTTCGTCGCCGCCCTGCTGGCCTTCATCCTTCACGTGCGTGCCTCCGGAGCGAGCATCCCGGCGTGGAAGCGGTGGATACCGTTCTGCCTCGCCGGAGCCACCGCGCTGATCATGGTCGCGGCCTTTCCCTTCGCGCACCCCACGCGAGATCGTTTCCTGGGGCCACCGGCCACGTGGGATCTCCTGGTCCTCTACTGGGCGCCCTTTCTGATCTACTATGCGGTGGTCACCGCGCTGGCCGCTCTTCTGTTCTGGGGCCACCTCAAACAGGTGCGTGGGGGCCTCCTCCGCGCCGGGATGACGATCATGGCGATCGCCATCGGTGTCGGCTTGGTCTATGTTGCCTCTCGGTCCCTGATGCTGCTCACCGCATCGCGCACCGTCGTCGGCGTGATGTCGGTGACATCATCGAGTTTCTTCCTCCTCATCGCGGTGGGAGGATCCCTGGTCGCCCTTGAGCCGCTGATCCGACAAGTCTCGGACTGGCGGAACCGCCGCCGCCTCCACCCCCTGTGGCGGACCTTGGTGCACACGACGCCCCACGTGGTCCTGGAACCCTCCGCATCCCCCTGGGGTGAGTTCCTGGCGTTCAAAGACGCGCACCTTCATCTCTACCGGCGAGTCATCGAAATACGCGACGCCATCCTCATCCTGCGCGACTACGTAACGCCGGACACCGTGCAGGACATCGACCAGTTCCTCGAGGAGCAACACGCCAGCTGTGGTGATACCGAGCCCCTGGTGACGGCCTGCTGGCTCCAGATCGCACGGCAGCACATGATCCACGGGAGGTCACCACGGCCGCACGCCCTCAACACCACCGAACTCGGCGGCGACAACCTGGACAGCGAAGTCAGGTTCCTCCTCACAATCTCCAACGCATGGCATGCCCCCCTCGTACAACAAGCCACGTACCGACTTGCCCTCGTCGAGAAGACATAAGTACCAGGTTGGCGCACTGGGTGACCAGCGAGGCGTTCGAGCAGGGGCTGCGGACGGCACGGACCAACTCCCGCACCCGCTTCTTGGGCGCCGCGACCTTCACCGCAGCTTGACGCCGACTCCCAGGAGCTTCTCGCGGAAGTTCTCGTAGCCGCGGTCTAGCAAGGACACTCCGGTCACCGTTGAATCGCCTTGCGCCACCAGGGCCGCCAGCACGTAAGAAAAACCAGCGCGAAGATCGGGGACCTGCACGGTCGTTCCCTGGAGTTTCGTCGGTCCGACCACGACCGCCGAGTGCCGATGGTTCCGGGATCCGAAACGGCACCGCGTGCGCCCCAAACACTCGGTGAAAATCTGCATCTGGGCCCCCAGAGCCGACAGGGCCTTGCTGTAACCCAGCCGGTTCTCGTGGACGGTCTCGTGGAGTACCGTGACCCCCTCCGCCTGGGTGAGGGCGGTGATCATAGGTGATTGCCAGTCCGTCATGAACCCGGGGTGCACATCCGTCTCGATGACGAGTGGACGGAGCATCGACCGCTCCCGCCGAAAAGTGACCTCGCTCCCATCGCTAGAGAAGTCGAACTCACCTCCGGCGCGCCGGTAAACATTGAGATACGTTCCCAGATCAGCCTGCCGCACGCCGCTGACGGTGATATGCCCATCGGTCGCCAAGGCGAGACTCGCCCAAGACGCGGCTTCGAGCCGGTCCGGGATAGCGGTGTGCGAAACGCCCCTGAGTCGCGATACCCCGGTGACCTGGATAGCCCGATCGGGCTGGACGGTGATCAGCGCACCCATCCGCTGGAGCATCGAGATCAGGTCGATAATCTCAGGTTCCATTGCGGCGTTGCGGAGTTCGGAGTCACCCGTGGCCACGACGGCGCCTAGAAGGAACTGCTCCGTGGCCCCCACGCTGGGATATTTTAGTTCGACCACCGCTCCCCGCAAGCCGCCGGCCCGGGCCGTCAACTTGAAGCCGGTCTCCGTTCGTTCGCTCGTCGCGCCAAACGCGCGAAGCACCTCCAGATGCAGGTCGACCGGCCGTTCACCGATGCTGCAGCCGCCGGGCTTCCAGAGTTCCGCCTCACCGACGCGGTGCAGGAGTGGAGCGCATGTGAGCACCGGGATTCTGCTTCGAGTGTGGAAATATTCCAGATCGCGCGTCGCGGCCGGATGAATGTCGCGCGCCTCAATCCGCAATTGGCCATCCGCGGGCTGCGCAGTGGCGCATCCCAGCGTATCGAGCAGCTCGCTCACGAGCCAGGTGTCAAAAATCTGGGAGACGTTGTGGATGACTACCGGCTCGCCGGTGAGCAAGGCCGCGACCATCAGCTTAGGGACCGCGTTCTTCGAACCACGAACCTTGACCGTGCCGCCGAGCGGCATGCCTCCGGTGAGGCGCAGCGCGTCATCATCAGTCATGGGAGGGAAGCTCCTTGCGTCGACGTCAGGCTCTCTTAATGGACGTATGATGCAACCGCCGGTTGTCGCAGGGCGCGACCGCGCTGCCCGACCGCTACCGTCGCTACGGCTACATCGGATGACGTACTGTGCGGCGCCGTGGATGGGCTAGCGTGCACTAGATGCATCCAGCGCCGGTCCCCGCCTCAACCCCGGACGGGGCGGACCCCGAGGTGGCGGCTGAGCAGGACTACCTCACCCTGCTCTACCAGCATCTCGACGAGCGCCGCCGCTACACCGCGCGGCGGCTCGCCGAGGTCCTGAAAGCTCCCACCACCGGGACCCCCCAAGCGCTTAGCGAGCGGGACGCGGCCGCAGCGATGTACTCCGAGCAACTCGCCACCCTCGACGGCGTCGAGCAGGGCCTGTGCTTCGGGCGGCTGGACCTGCGCCGTGACGATCTCCAGGTGGACGATCTACACGGGGACGGGGACGGGCGACGCTACATCGGGCGGCTCGGGCTGCTGGACGAGGAGCACGACTACCAGCCGCTGCTCATCGACTGGCGGGCGCCCGCGGCACGCCCATTTTACACCGCGACCGCGGCCCGCCCCGAGGGCGTTCGCCGCCGCCGGCACATCCGGACCCGCAGCCGAACGGTGCTCGCCGTCGAGGACGAAGTGCTCGAGCTCGACGGCGCCGGGCAGGAACCGACCCGGACCAGCCTGACCAGCGAGGCGGCGCTGATGGCCGCGCTGGCGCAGACCCGGACCGGCCAGATGTCCGACATTGTCGCGACCATCCAAGCCGAGCAGGACCGGATCATCCGCGCCCAACCCCAGGGGGTGCTGGTGGTGCAGGGTGGGCCGGGCACCGGCAAGACCGCGGTCGCGCTGCACCGGGCGGCCTACCTGCTCTACACGCACCGCCGACAGTTAGCCAAACGGGGCGTGCTGCTCGTCGGACCCAACTCGACGTTCCTGCGCTACATCGGGCATGTGCTGCCCTCGCTGGGCGAGACCAGCGTGCTGCTGTGCACTCTCGCGCAGCTGCATCCGGGGCTGCACGCCCGCGGCGTCGAGCCCGAGGAGACCGCCGCGGTCAAGGGTCGTCTGGAGATGGCGAAAGTGGTGGCCGCGGCGATCCGCGACCGCCAGCGCGTGCCCACCGAACCGATCGAGCTCGCGGTCGAGGGCCAGCCCGTCCGGCTGGACCGCGCGGTGTGCCTGCCGGCCCGCACCCGGGCGCGGCAATCCCGCCGGCCGCACAACGAGGCCAAGCAGATCTTCCACCACGAGGTGGTGAGGGCACTGGCCGAGCAGATCGCCACCGGGTTGGGCGAGCTGGGCCAGAACCTGCTGAGCCGGGCCGACCAGGCGGACATCCGCGCCGAGCTGCGGGCCAGTCCCGAACTGGTCGCCGTGCTGGAGGCGCTGTGGCCAACGCTGTCGCCGCAGCGGCTGCTCACCGAGCTCTACGCCGACCCGCGGCGGCTGGCCAGCGTCACCCACCGGGTGCTGGTCCCCGAGGAGCGCGACCTGCTGGCCCGCGCTGCGCCCGCCCCGGACGCCGACCCCGACGAGGTGTGGACCCCCGCCGACGTCCCACTGCTGGATGAGGCCGCCGAGCTGCTCGGCTCCGCCAGCAGTGCCCAGGCCGCCCGCGAGGCCGCCGCGCTGCGCGCGGAGCTGCAGTACGCCCAGGGTGTGCTGGACATCCTGGACCTCGACGAGGACCTGGACCCCGAGCTGCTGCGAGCCACGGACCTCATCGACGCGGACCGGCTGGCCGAGCGGCACCGGCAGCGCCGCTACGGCAGCACCGCCGAGCGCGCGGCGGCCGACCGGACCTGGACCTATGGCCACATCATCATCGACGAGGCCCAGGAGCTGTCCCCGATGGCGTGGCGGGTGCTCATGCGACGCTGCCCCAGCCGCTCGATGACGGTGGTCGGGGACCTCGCCCAGACCGGAAACCGGGCCGGGGCGAGCTCCTGGCAGGACGTGCTCGGCCCCTACGTGGCGCGCCGCTGGCGGCTGGAACAGCTGACCATCAACTACCGCAACCCCGCCGAGATCGCGGAGCTGGCTGATGAGGTGCTCGCCGCGATTGACGCCGACCTCCCCGCACCGCGCTCGGTGCGCCGTACCGGCGTAGCGCCCCGCGTGATCCGGACACCCCCCGACAAGCTCGCCGCCGAGCTGCCCGCGGTCATCGCCGCCGAGGCCGCCGCGGTGGGTGAGGGCCGGGTGGGGGTGCTGGTGCCGGTCGCCAGGGTGGCGCAGCTGCGCACGATCGTGCCCGGCCCGGGTGACGGTCAGCTCGACGCACCCGTGAGCGTGCTGACCGTCGCCCAGGCCAAGGGCCTTGAGTTCGACGCGGTGGTGCTCCTGGACCCAGCGGGGATCGTGGCCGAGTCACCGCGGGGGCTCAACGACCTCTACGTCGCCCTCACCCGCACCACCCACCGGCTGTGCATCATGCATCCCGGCGAGCTGCCCGAGGTCCTCGCCCGTACAGCAGGGAGCCCGGGTCGGTGCTGTCCGTGAACTCGACAGCACCGACGTTTTCCGGCGCTCCCCTGGTGGCGGCGATGGCCACGATGCTGGCCCAAGGCACGCTATGACGACTGCAACCGGGGTGGCCAATTGGGCCGACCGTGCCGCTGCGCTGGCGCGAGAACTCATCGCGGCGGGCAAGCTGAGTTCCCCGGCCTGGCACGCCGCAGTGCTGGCGGTGCCGCGGCACGTGTTCGTGCCCTCCTACTACGTGCACCGTGACGGTGGCATGGTCAAGGTCGACGCCACCAGTGAGGCGTGGCTGGACGCCGTGTATTCCAACACCGCGCTGGTCACCAAGCTCGCCCAGGGCAGCGACGGCGCACCTCCGGTGTTCTTGTCCTCCTCCAGCACACCGGGCCTGATGACGCGCATGCTGGAATCCCTGGACGTGCGCGACGGGCAGCGGGTGTTGGAGATCGGTACCGGCACCGGTTACCACGCCGCGCTGCTGTCCCACCGGCTCGGCGACGACAACGTGTTCTCCGTCGATGTCGAACCCGAGCTGGTCGAAGCGGCCCGTATCCGGCTGGCTGAGGTGGGCTACCACCCGATCCTGGTCGCCGGTGACGGCGCCCCCGGCCTGCCCGAGCACGCCCCGTTCGTGGACGAACCCGGTGGTGTGGTTCCTCTCCGCACTGCGCATCGGCCCGCACTACCGCCTCGGCTACACCGGTGGCGACCCCCAACACGGCCCGACCGCCGTGTCCCTGTCCACCCCGGACGGCTCCCGCAGCGAGATCACTCTCGCCCTCGACACCGAGGGGGGCCACCTGGTCCGCGCGAGGGGACCCGTCCGGCTGTGGGCGCACGTCGAACACGCCCACCGGATATGGCAGGCGGCCGGCCAACCCGCATGGCCCCGCCTGGGCCTGACCGTCACCCCCACCACCCAAACCGTCTTCGCCGACGAACCGGACAACGCCCTCGCCGACCTGACCCCTCAGCGCCGGACCGCGCTCGAGACAGGAGAGGCATAGGGTCGAGGTCGTGCCGTACCGCGTCAAGGCCGGGCCGCCGAGAAACCCGATATGGCCCACGTCGCTGAGTCCTGCCCGGCCCGAGCATGATCTGGGCAACGGTGCGGAGTACCAGACGCTCGGCTTCCTCAACAGTGACCTCTCCGGACGGTCAGCCACGTCGGTGGAGCTCACCCAGTGCCGGTTCCACGGCGTGGACCTCAGCGGCACGACGCTTGACCGCGCGGTGTTCACCGACTGTGTTTTCGACACCAGCAACCTCGCTAACCTGCGGGCCGACAAGTCCTCGCTCATACGGGTCGAGTTATCCGCGCTAAGAATGACCGGTTTCCACTGGACCGGCGGACTGCTCCACGATGTGCGATTCATGGGGTCCCGGCTGGACCTTTCGGTATTCCGCTGCACCGACTGCACACGGGTGCTGTTCGAACGGTGCAACCTCACCGGCGCCGACTTCGCCAATGCCGACCTCGGTGGCGCCCAGTTCCTCGACTGCGATCTGAGCGGTGCACAGTTCTCGCACGCCAGGATGGAAGGAACCCGGTTCACCCGCTGCACGCTCGTGGACATCGGCGGTGTCACGAGCTGGCACGGTGCGATCGTGCGCAGTCAGGACATCGTGGCGTTGTCGTACACGCTTGCCGCCGCACTGGGCATCACCATAGCGGACGACGACTGAGTCATAAGGTTTCCAGCTGCTTTGTGGTTGAGTTCCTTGGCCGGCCCCGCAGCGGCGTCGTTTCCTGGGTCGGCATCGAGTTGGGCGGTACCGGGTAGGCGCGACCTCGACCGACGGTGCTGAGCAGGATGTTGATGTTGCCCTCGAGGAACGCTCGCAGGGCGCCGCCGTCGGGGTTGGGGATGGCTGGTGGGCGGTCGTCGGGCGAGGCGGCGAAGTTGAAGGCCGAGGTGAGGTCACCGACGGTCCGGCGCCGCCAGTCGGTCAGGTTCGGCACCGGCACACCGAACCGTCGTTCCACCAGGCGCAGCTGTGAGGTGTGGTCGAAGATCTCCGAGGCGACCAGACCGCCTCGGCTGAACGGCGAGATCACCAGGCAGGGCACGCGGAATCCGAGCCCGATGGGCCCGGCGATGCCCTCAGACTGCGGGATCCCGGCGAGGCCAGGGGCGGTGATGTACTCTCCCGGCGTTCCCGGCGGTGGCACCGGCGGCGGCACGTGGTCGAAGAAGCCGCCGTTCTCGTCGTAGCTGACGATAAGCGCGGTCTTCTCCCACACCGCCGGGTTGCTGGTCAGGATGTTCAGCACTTCCATGATTCCGACCGCGCCGAACGCGGGAGGCACGGCAGGGTGCTCGCAGGTCAGCAGGGAGGGCACCACCCAGGAGACCGACGGGAGCGTCCCCTCGGCGACGTCGCGGCGGAAGTCCGAGGGGTACCTCGGTGCGGTGCCTCTGGTCTCCAGGGGTGAGGAAGGATCGCCGTTGAATGCGGTGAACTGCCCCAGCATCCCGCTCAGGAAGCTGCGCGCGAGGATCTCGATGCCCTTGTCCTGGTAGACCTTCCAGCTCACCCCCGCCTGCTCCAGCTCTTCGGGGTAGGTCCGCCAGGAGTAGATGTTCGGCTTGGGCGCCCACGGGGTTTCCAGCAGCGGACCGCCGTGGCTGCCCTCGGGGTCGAGGGTTGCGCTGACCCAGTACAACCGGTTGGGGTCGGTGGGCCCGAGTACCGAGCAGAAGTAGTGGTCGCAGATCGTGAACGCGTCGGCCAGCGCGTAGTGCACCGGGAGGTCGGCGCGGGTGTAGTAACCCATGGTGGCCGGGCCGTTGGCCACCCCGTTGGCCGCGATGTGCGTGGTGACCCACTGGTCCATCGCGCCCTCGTGCCAGGCCCGGTGCTGCGGGCCCCACCCGTGGGTGGGGTCGTTGATCGAGTCGCCGTCCAGGGTCACGCCGCGCGTGGTGTCCAGCCGGAACGGGTTCAGGTAGCCACTCGGCGTCACGCCGACGCCCGGGGAGTAGCCGAACTGCCGGAATGCCGGCGAGGGGTCGTCGAAACCGCGTACCCCCGACAGCGTCCCGAAGTAGTTGTCGAAGGAGTGGTTCTCCTGCATGAGCAACACGAAGTGCTCGATGTCCGCGAGCGACCCGGTGCCAGCCGGGTCAGTCGCGTGGGCTCGCTCGATGATCGGCCCGGCCCGGTTCCTCAACAACCGGGAGCCCTGCCGCGCCATCGCTTTGATCAGTATCTTCTGGCGACTGAACCCGGTGAACGGGCTAACCTGTGGCATACCTCTCCACTCTCGCGAAAGTTGTGTGGCATCGCTCGCTGCCCGCCATCGTGCTCAGACGGATCGCTCAGCGCTAGGGAATATCGTCGTTCGGGTGCGCTCTGGATGCGCCGAGTTCGACGGCAGGGCTGTTCATCTGGCCGCGGACAGCTCCCGTGCCGAACTCGGCGCATTCGGAGCGGGACAGTCGCCGGCCAGATCAACCCAGCCAGCAGAAGACTTCTGCATAAGGCTCCAGGGGGTCCAGGGAGGGGGAGAAGCGTGCGCAAGGGCACCGGACGGTCCCGGGAAACTTCCCGAACGGGGCGTTCACTGGCCGGCCTGGATGGACTGAACTTCTTCCTCGCCGACGCCCAGGGCGGGCTCGGCCCCTTCCTGGGGATCTACCTGCTCAACAAACCCGGCTGGAACGCAGCCACCATCGGGCTGGTGATGACCCTGGGCGTGACCGCAACCCTGATCGCACAAACCCCGGCCGGAGCCCTCACCGACCGAACCCACCACAAACGCACCCTCATCGTCGGTGCTACGGCGCTGCTCTCCACCGGCGCCGTTCTCATCACCATCACCCCCCGCTTCCCCGTCGTCGCCACCGCCCAACTCATGATCGGAGTAGCCGGGGCGGTCTTCGCTCCCGCCATCGCCGCCATCGCCCTAGGCCTGGTCGGACCGGCCGGCTACACCTACCGCACCGGACGGATGCAGGCGTTCAACCACGCCGGCAACATCCTCGGCGCAGCAGCCGCAGGACTCACCGGCTACCTGGTCTCCCTGCGCGCCAGCTTCTGGCTCACCAGCATCCTGAGTATCTTCGTGATCGCCTCCACCCTGGCCATCAACCGGCGCCTGGTCGACCACAACCTGGCCCGCGGTCTGCCGTCCCAGGACACCAGCGCAGACACCCCGTCGGGCTTCGCCGTGTTGCTCCGCTCTCGGCCGCTGCTCGCTCTGGGGGTCTCGGTCCTGCTGTTCCACCTCGCCAACGGCGCCATGCTGCCGATCGCCGGCCAGAAACTCGCCACCCACCACGCCAGCCAGGGAGCCCTGTTCCAAGCCGCGCTGATCATCGTGGCCCAAACCGTGATGATCCCCATGGCGCTGCTGGTCGCCCACCGTGCCGACAGGTGGGGTCGCAAAATCATCTTCCTGGCCGGGTTCGGCGTCCTGCCGCTGCGCGGCGTGCTGTTCGCCCTGGCCACCAACCCCACCCACACCGTCGCGATCCAAGTCCTCGATGGCGTCGGCGCCGGCATCTTCGGTGCGCTGTTCCCCATCATGGTCGCCGACCTCACCCGCGGCACCGGCCGCTACAACCTCGCACTGGGGGCAGCCACCACGATGTGGGGCATCGGTGCGGCGCTCAGCACCACCCTGGCCGGCGCCGTCATCGTCCTCGGCGGCTATAACCTGGCCTTCCTCACCCTCGCCGGGATCGCGGTCCTCGCTCTGGGACTGTTCGCCCTCGCGGTGCCTGAGACCAGCCCCACCGAGACGGTGCTTTCCCGGTGACCGGCATGACCGCCGAGATCACGGCGTTGCTGCTGCTGGCCGTGGTGTTCGTCGCGGCCGCGGCCACCACCGCCGTGCTGCCTATCACCCGCCCTGCTCGTGATTCTCCCCAGCGAGCCTCGCCCCCGCTCACGGTGAGCGGGGGCGAGGCTCGCTGGGTGGCTGATTGTTCCTTAGCCGCCCTGGTCGCCCGCCGGCATCCGCGGGCTTTCAGGGTCAACGTTCCCGGTCTCTCCGCCTACGCCGATGTCCATTTGCTCAGCCTTCTGTGCTTCTTCTGAGCTGCCGTACATCCGCACGTTCCCCTGGGTGGTCTTCGAGACTCCCGCTCCTAGCGGGCTGGCCGCAGTGGTGTCCGTGGAAGGGACACCTTCACGCTCGGCTTCTGATGTCTCCCGAGGCGGGGCTGCCGAGCCCTGACCGCCCTGCGGCTCAGGGGAGGGACCCTCGGTCTGGCGCCCCTCGTACGGGGGAACCAGCCCACCGGGTTCCTGCTTACCCCCGGTGTAGGCATTAGGCTCATTGGGAAGTGGCGCTTTCGCCGGTTGGACCTGTTCCTCACTCATCACTGGCTCCCTCTTCATCGACTCTGATGGACTTGGGAAGTCGTCGACTGGCGTCTCGCGATCACCCAGTGCCCTCCAGCTCCTCGGTCCCATTTGGTCTACCCAGTCAGCCCCGGTGCCAAACGTCGCGAGGTAGTTATGCTGCGGGGTGGAGCAGGACCTTGGTCCAGCCCTCGACCCGCTTGTCGAATTTCTCGTAGGCCTCGGGGGCGGCCTCCAGCGGCAGTTCATGAGAGACGATGACCGAGGGCTTCGCCCGGCCGCGGATGATCAGATCGCGCAGCTGGCGGTTGTAACGCTTCACCGGGCACTGACCCTGGCCCATGCTGATGCCCTTGTCGAACACCTGGCCGTAGTTGAACGCATACCGGCCCTGCTTGGCCGTTTCAGTGGCCGCACCAGGGTCCTGCGGGATGTAGACGCCAACGATGCCCAGCCGCCCGGTGGCACGGACGACCTCCACCAGCTTGTCGAGCACCATTTCCGGGTGCTCCTGCCCGGTCGGGTCGTGGGCCTGGTACCCGACGGCCTCCACCCCGCAGTCGACGCCGAAACCATCGGTGCAGTCAATGATCACTTCGGTGGGGTCGGCTTCGGCGAAGTTGACGGCGGTGGCACCGAAGCGCTCAGCCAGCCGGAGCCGGTCGGGTTCCTTGTCGACGACGAAGATCTGGGAGGCGCCTCGCAGGGACGCGCTGTGCGCGGCCATCAGCCCCACTGGGCCAGCGCCAAAGATCGCCACCGTGTCCCCGGGGCACACTTGGGCCAGCTCGGTACCGTGATACCCGGTAGGGAAGATGTCAGAGAGCAGCGTGAAGTCAGTCTCGTACTCGGTGCCCTCCGGCAGCTCCAGCAGGTTGAAATCCGCCCACGGCACCCGCAGGTACTCCGCCTGACCGCCCCAGTACGGGCCCATCATCGGGTAGCCATACCCCGCAGTCGGCCGCCCACTCGGATTAGCCCGCAAGCAGGCCGAGGTCCAGCCCGCATCACAGTTGCGGCAACTGCCACAGCCGATGTTGAACGGCACCGACACCCGATTCCCCACCTTGATCCGGTTCACACCCGGGCCGACTTCCTGGACCACACCCATGTTCTCGTGCCCCAGAACCATGCCCGCCTCCAGCGGCGCGCGCCCCTCATAGGGATGCAGGTCCGAGCCGCAAATGTTGGCGGTGGTGATCCGGATGATCGCATCCAGCGGCTGCTCGATCCTTGGATCGGGCACCTCCTCGACGGCGATATCGAACGGGCCCTGGTAAACAACGGCCTTCATGGCGCTCCCTTATGCTGTCTTGCTGTCATTTGGGTGATGCCCCTCGGGTACCCCCTCCGGACCGGTGCATGCGTAACATGGAGCGGTGCGCACGGTCGGACTGGTGGACTCGGTGCGTGGGCTGGTGCCTGGTGGTCATGTGTGTTGGGCCTACCAGGATCGGGCGGAGTTCCGGGTGCGGGCGCGGGAGTGCCTGGTGGACGGGATCGCTCTCGGCCAGTGGGTTGAGTACGTGGGCAGTGGCAGTGCTGAGGAGCTGCGGGACGAGCTGGCCGGGTTGGAGGGGGTCGGGCAGCTCCTCGATGGTGGTGGCATCGGCGTCTCGCCGGTCGGGGACTTCTACGAGTTCTCCGACCACAGCGGTGATGTGGTCGATCCGCTTCGCGCGGTCGCCAAGTTCGTCGTCGCCACCGAGAAGGCGTTGGCCGGGGGTTACACGGGCCTTCGGGCCGTCGTCGACTGCACAGCGGCGGCGCGCACGGCGCACCAGCGGGCGGCATTCGCCCGTTTCGAATACCTCATCGGCCAGCAGATGAGTGCGCTGCCGGTCACCGCCCTGTGTGCCTATGACCTCAGCGAGCTGGGCCGCGCGGCGGTAGCCGAGATGGCCTGCCTGCATCCCCTGGCCAGCGCGGGTGTCACGCCGTTTCACCTGTACGCCGAGGGGGACGCGGAGTTCGCTTTGGCCGGTGAGCTCGACCTGTCGTGCGCTGATCTGTTCGCTACGACGTTGGAGCGCATCATGCCGCTGTGCCGCGGACCGGAGCTGGTCGTGAACGGGGGAGGGTTGGAGTTCATCGATCACCGGCGATTACTCGTCCTGGCCGAGCACGCCCGGCGCGCCAACGCGACGATCGTGCTGCGCACTACCTGGCCCGGGGTGGGCCGGATCATCGGGTTTCTCGCCGTGGAGGGTGTGCGCGTGGAGTCGCTGGTATGAGCCCGGACTCGGCGGTAGGTGCTGGCGGGTTGGTTCACGAGGCAGCCCTTTACGACGGTGAGGAGCAGTTCCTGGAGCTGGTGGTTCCGTTCGTACAAGGTGGCCTGGAGGCCGGCGAGCCGACCCTGGTGGCCCTCGGTGACGGGCGCACTGAACTCATCCGATCGCTGATCCCACCGAGTCCGCACGTGTCGTTCGTGTCCGGGGCGTATGACCGGCCCGCCTGTGTCCTCAAATCCGTCGACACGTTACTGACGGGGTATTTGGCAGAGGGTGCGCGGCAGCTCCGCATTCTCGGCGAGGTACCGCATCCAGGGGTGGGCGTGCCCTGGGAATGGTGGGCCCGTTACGAAGCCACCGTCAACCACGCCCTCGCGCGGTTTCCGCTGTGGGCGCTGTGCCCCTACGACCGGCGCATCACCTCCGATGAGGTGCTCGAGGATGTCGTCCAGACTCACCCCTACCTGGCCACCCCTGAGGGCGGCCACGTGGTCAACGAGCGTTACGTCGACCCGGTGGAGTTTCTGGCCCAAGGGCGCTCACCACGTGCTGACCCGATGGAAACCTCCCCTCCGATGATCGAGCTGGTGGACCCGGCGGCATCCGCCGCGCGCCGCGCGGTCCTTGACGCCGGGCGCGCCAGCGGCCTGAGCGCTGGCGAGGTGGAGGACCTGATGATCGCGGTGAGCGAGACGGTCACCAACGCGATCTGTCACGGGCGCCCACCCACCCAGCTGCGGGTGTGGCCGGCCCGCGACCGCATCGTGGTCACGGTCACCGACCAGGGCGGCGGGCCGAGTGACCCGTTCGCGGGGTTGCTGCCCGCGGCGAAAGCACCAGCCGGCGGCCTGGGCCTGTGGCTGACCCACCAACTGTGCAACCTGGTCACCTTCGACCACCGCGAGGACGGCTTCACCGTCCGCCTCATCGCCGGCAACCCTAGGCCGTAGGCGCCAGCGCGACTTTCACCCAGCCGGGCTCGTGGGTATCGAAGGTCCGGTAAGCCGCGAGGACGTCGCCGATCGGCTTGAGCTGGGTAATCAGCTGGGCGGGCTCGGACACGCCGCTGGCCACCAGATCCATCAACTGCGGGATGATCACGCGGTGCGGGCAGTTCCCCATCTTCACGGTGAGGTTCTTGTTCATCGCCGCGCCGATCGGCCAGGTGCGCGCGGTGGGCGGGTAGACACCGATGATTCCGATGGAGCCGGCCTTGGCCACTGACTCCACGGCCCACTGCGCGGCCTGTGATGGGGCGGTACCGTGCGCCCACGCGGTGACACCCCCGCCAGCGGCCTCTGCGACCTCGCCCTCGCGTCGCTCGCCGTGTTGCTCGTCGGGGCCAGGGTAAGCATCGACGCCGACCGCATCGATGACCCGATCGGTACCAATGCCTCCGGTGAGCTCAACGATCGTTGCGACCGGATCCTCGGCCCCGAAGTCGACTGGTTCGGCATGCTGCGAACGCGCCATCTCCAGCCGAGACGCCACGTTGTCCACTGCAATTACCCGACCCGCGCCCAACCGCCACGCCGAGGCGATAGCCAGCTGGCCTACCGGCCCACACCCAAACACCGCCACGGTGTCGCCGTGAGACACCTCGGCGCACTGCGCGCTGAACCACCCCGTGGGATAGATATCCGAGAGCACAATGGCCTGCTCGTCGGTCACCGCGTCAGGCAACGGGATGAGATTCGCCGCAGCATAGGGGACCCGAGCGAAGGTGGCCTGCAGACCGTTAACGGGTCCGGTAGACCGCGGCCCACCGAAGAAGCAGGTACCTGCCGCCGGGCCGTTGGGGTTGGCGTTGTCGCACTGCGAGTTGTAGCCCGCGCGGCAATAAGAACAGATTCCGCAGCAGATGGTCGAGGGAATCACCACCCGGTCCCCGGGCTTGAATCCCCGCACGTCCTTACCCACGGCCTCGACGACGCCGACGCCCTCGTGGCCCAGCACGGTCCCCGCCACCATGTCCGGCATCGTGCCTCGGACCATGTGCAGGTCGGTACCGCAGATCGCGCTCATCGTCAGCCGCACCACCGCGTCGCCGGGCTGTTCGATCCGCGCGTCAGGAACCTCTTCCACGTCGATATGCCCTGGGGCCTGCCACACCACTGCCTTCATCGTCGAGCTCACTCCTTATTCCTTTTTCGAAATGCCGGTTCGGAAGCACTCGCAGCAGGTCAGACACCAGTAGGTCGCCGTCACCGCTGGCGGCTGCGGCCCGCTCGGCGGCCAGCGTCCGCCCCTCCACCGACAGGCACCACCACCACCAACGACGCAGCCAGTCGGCACTGCGCAGCACCTGATCTGCCGTCACGATCGCAGGCCAGTCCCACGCGGCGGCCTGGGCGCTGACCTTGCCGCCGCCGTACACCGGATCGACGGCCAGCACCGGTACCCCGAGTCGCAGCGCCAGCACGAGCCCGTGCAGCCGGGTAGAAAGCACCATGTCCAGCCGACACAGCACCGAATCGAGCTGATCGGGCGTGCTGTGGTTGAGCCAGTGCCGCCGATCCAGCCGGGTATCCACGGGCACCCGAGCGCAGTCCTGCCTGAGCAGCCACGCCGTGATCCGTTGATGCACCTCATCTTGCCTACGCCGGTCGCCGTATTCCAGCTGGCTGGGTGCGAGCACCACGCCGACGACCGGGGTCCGACAGGTAGCTGTACCGGCCGCCAGATCCCGACGACCTCGCTGTTTCGAAGTATCGCGGACCAGTACCACGTCAAACCCCGTCACCGCGGGATCGGATGGATCGAGCACAGTAACGCCGACTGCGATCCGTCGGCACCGGCCAAAGCGGTTGTGCAAGGAGCGCACCTGTTCTCCGTGCACGGGGCCGCAGACGAACACCAGATGCGTGTAACGGTCGGGGTCGGCGTCGTCCAGGCTCAGACTGGCCGGCCGGAACACCGGGCTCCACGCCACCTCGCAAGGCACTCCGGCGCCCACCAGTGCACCGCGTATCCGGTCCATACTCAATACGTCGCCTGCGGTTGCCTCCCCGTGCAGGAAGCTAGGCCATCCGGCCAGCAAGACTCGCACCCGCTACCCCCTCAGGTCCACGATCGAGCTACCCACGCTCCGGCACCAAAAAACCTCAGTCGGTCAAAAGTCCTCCGGGTGTTGAGCGGCCGCGCCGTTTTGGCGACGGTGCTGGTTCTGGGAGGGCGCGGTCGGATCGAGCAGGGGCGAGCGGGCCAGCAGGATGGTGCCCACTGCGATGAGGCCGGCCCCCAAGACGGTACCAACCAGGAACGGACCGGTGCGGCCGTGCTCGGAGAACACCGCCAGTCCCCACGCTACTGACACCAGCGGGTTGGTCAGCGTGAACCCCGGCTGGGAGGCGACCAGGCTGCCGGCCTGCAGCGCGTTTTGCAGTAAGAAGAAACCGGCAGGTCCGACAAGAGCTACCGCGTAGGTTTGCCAGGCCGTGAACAGGCTGCCGCCGTGGCTCACCGTGGCGCCGACCCCGGCGATGAGCGAGGAGTTCAACCCAAAGGTGGCCCCCGTGGCCACCCCCAGCAGCGCCGCTCGGTGCTCGCGGCGCCCGCGGTACCCGAGCACCACCAGCACCACCACGCCCGCCGCGGTCGCGGCAATGCCCAGCACCCATACCGCTATCGACACCCGGGCGGGATCACCGCCGCCTGGGTCCAGGCAGCCCACAAATGCCGCCAGACCGGCCGATTGCAGACCAATCGCCAGCCAATCCCGCCGCCGCACCGTCAGATGAAATGTCCGCGACGCCAGCACCAGGGTGAACGGCAGTTCGGCCACCAGCAGCGGCTGCACCAGCGCGATCCGCGACAGCGAGATCGACACCGCGTGCAGCACAAATCCGCTGAGCATGGCCAGGATGCCCAGCAGCCATACCCGGCGGTGCAGCAGATCGGCGAACATGCCCACTGAGAACGCCGTTGAAGCCGGCTCGTCCCGGGCGGCGCGACGCTGCAGCACCGAAGCCGACGCGTTGAGCAACGCCGCAACTACCATCAATCCCACACCGACCACAGCGAGGGGGTACCCCATCTGCGGGGCTCCATCGGGCGGGACCCGCACCGTCGTGGACATGACCGGCCGACACGTGCGGGTCCCGCCCACGATCTACCTGCTGGGCGGCATCAGCAAGCTTGTACGCGAATACGGGACAGTTGATTACCCGAGGTCACCAAGCCCTGGACCCGGTCAATAGCAGTCGTTTCCAGTCACCGAGGTTGGTGTGTCGGCGTTTCCGGCTGGATTGTGGGCGTATTCGCCGCGGCAGTGGAATGTCTCGCCCGTGCGAGCTGTGATGGAGAAGGGACGCTCTGTTATGATGAGTCCGCTTGTCGGCGCCCCATTGGTGGTCACGCAGTTGCCCTCGCCGAAAGCGCCCCTTCCTGGAGCTGGAGCCTTCACGGTGTCGCAGGTGTAGGTGGGTTCGTCGTTGGTGAGTTCGTCGCGGGCCTCGGCGGGGATCGCGAAGGCCAGCGGAGCAACGGCTGCGGCAACGACAAGGAGGTTTCTTAAGATCTGCATGTGAATACGTCCTTCTCACGGGTCAGGGAGGTCGCTGCGCCACCAGTACCGCGTGCACATACATCACGAACTCTCCGGTTGACGATCGCTGGCAGAGCTTGTCAACTAGTTCGCAACCAGGTGCTGGTGCCGCGACAAATACGGTAGAGACCACGACATCATCAGCATGTCGGATACGTTCGACCGGGAACGTACGTACGCCGTTACCGTACGTACGTTCCCGGTCCCGAGTTCCGTGTACGAGTAAGCAGATCAGCGAACCCGGACGGCGTGCGGCCGGGGCCGGGGCCGGGGTAGTGGTCCGCTGGGCGGGAGCAGTACTTTCTGACCCTTGGTCAGCCCGGAGAGCACCTCGATGTTGTCATCGCCGACCTTGCCCGGGGTGAACACAACCCGTCGTGGTGTGCCGTCTGGGCCGGGGGTTTCTACAAACGACTGGCCATCCTGTCTGGTCACTGCTGAGGTCGGCACCACCAACGCTTGGTTCTTGACCATGTTGGTGACCACCGAGACACTCGTGGTCAGCCCGGACTTCAGCGCCGAATCGACGTCGGTCAGCAACACCGTGGCGTAGTAGTTCGTCACACCGTCGATATCCACTGCGGTTGGCGAGATCGAGGTCACCGTGCCGTCGTGTTCGACTCCCGGCAGCGCGTCAAAAGTCAGTTTCGCCGTCGAACCAGGCTCGAGCTTCGCCGCGTCGGCCTCGGGGAACGGAACGACCACCTGGAAAGCGCTCAGGTCACTGAGCTGAACGAACGCGCCACCGCTCGGCGCGGTCGCCCGCAACGCTTCGAGCCCACCCACACCCTGCAGGGTGCCGGGATTCTTCCGGTCGGACGTCGCTGGCCCACCCACGTCCGGGATCTGCGCAGTACTGCCCGGCGCCAACGGCGAGGGCGGCGACTGCGGCCCGAAGCCCTGCATGTACTCCCCGACTGTCCCGGTGACCGCGGTCACGGTGCCATCCACCGGGGCATACACATACGAGTTCTTCAAGCTGTTCTGGGCGATCACCACCGCCGCCTCATCATTGACCAGCAACGCTTGCTGGATCGCGATCAGCGAGGGACGGTTCGTGGCGGTGATCCGGTAGACGTTCTCATCGGTCTTCACGGTGACCAGAGCCGTCGCGAGGGCGGTCTCCAAGTTGCCGCGATCGACCCGGAGGTTGTCCTCATCGGCGACCACGACCGTGCGTTGGTTGAACACCGTCAGCTCAGCGGCTTTCACCGCCGTCTCATCGGCCGAACACAGCGCTGTCTCCGCGGCGGTCGGCAGCATGGTCAGCGGTCCGTTCGGCCCGCAGCCATCCGCCGCAGCCTTTTTCTGCGCCGCTTCCAGCGTCTTCTCATCGATCTTGAGCAGTTCGCGCGCCCGCCTGAGGGTGTCCTCGTCCGCCTTCACCTTCAACTCGATGTTGCGCCGGTCGTCCTCGGCGACCCTGCGCGCTGCCTCAAGAACTCTGAAGTCCCCAGGCACGGTCACGTCGTTGAGGATCAGAGCTAGCTGTGCCTGTTGGTCGGCGAGTATTTCCTGGGCTTGGACCAGCTGTTGTTCCAGCGTGCTATTGTCCTCCACGGCCAACAACTGGCCCTTCTTCACCTTGTCCCCGACCTTCACATTGATGGTCTTGAGGGTGTTATTATACTTGAAACCCAGGTTCGTTGTCTTTGCCGCCGCCAACACCCCCTTCGCCGAGACCATTTTCGACACCGACCCCTCCGTCACCACCCCCGTCAACGCCATCGGCTTCGGTGGCGAGGTGTTTGTGTTCGTATTCGTGTTCGTCGCCACCGGTTTCGGTGGCGAAGTGTGCGTCACCAACACCGCCCCCACCGCCATGGCGACGCCTAACGACGCCACGGCCGTTCGGGTCACTACCCGCCTCGCTCCCACCTTGTCCATAGCCACCCCGATCCCCGATCTCTAGATCCCCGAAAATCCTTGAGCTGACTCTCAGCTACACAGAGTGACAACGGGATCGATGTGAACGAGCTGGAAACGAAAAAGAATAAGTAGATGAAGACCACATGAATAACTGCGGTCTCACTGCGCTGTGGACGGTGCCGGCGCCTCGCACGGCCTGGTCGAGGACATCACGACACTGAACGGCTCACCCTCGCGGAAGGTTCCCTACTCCATCTGTTGGGGTGCGACACGAGGTCGCGCATGTTGAGTGAACGCGCAGATTGGAGGCCGGTTATGCCGGGTGCGTAGTTCCTGATCAGTGTTCGAGATCAGTCCCCGCCTCGAC
>Ga0213881_10000173_pt1 | contig 52406 bp, 47 predicted proteins | sample BarmaccoBMER_R08_FD_160104 | JGI IMG/M metagenome (GOLD analysis project Ga0213881, IMG submission 160104) | Barbacenia macrantha exposed rock microbial communities from rupestrian grasslands, the National Park of Serra do Cipo, Brazil - ER_R08 ...
CGCGCTGGCCACGATGCACCGGGTCCAAGAGACCCTGACTGCGGTCGGTACCGCTGATGAGCACTTCGCGCACGTCACCCCGGACAACGGGCCATCATCCCTGGTCTACACCGCCGCGAAGCATGCTCTATACACCGGGCGGGCACTCGGCGACCTAGCGATCCTGGGCCGTGACCCCGACGAAGCGACCACCCGACTCACCACGGCGGCGGCCGGGTACCCCGAGGGCTCCGTCCGCGCCCGGGCGCTCTGCCTGACCAAGCTGGCCACTCTCACGATGGCCACCGGCGACCCCCTCCACGCTGCCACCATCGGGCACCAGGCCCTAGAGGTCGCCGGCAGCATCCGCTCCCACCGCGCTGCCGAGGACCTGCGCGAACTGTCCCGCTACGCCACCGCTTACCAGCACCTGGAGGAGGTCGAGCACCTGCGGCACCGGATCGCCACCCTGCTCTACGCCGAGGACTCCTAGGAAGAATCCTCCCTCATCCCGAATCCCTCCCGCTATCCCTCCCCCCAATCCCTCCCCTCATCCAGCCGTCGATTCTGGTCCTTGACAATCGAATGATCATGTGGTCCGCGGTGGTGTCCTGAGCCGGGAAGGTCAGGACACCACCGTCGCTTTCACCCGGTGACGGTGCAGGGAGGCGGCCCCGCCTCCGGGCGACACCAACCGCGCGGGGCCGGCTCCCTCCACCCGAGAGAGATCAGGGGCACCGCCGTGGACCAGGACCACCTGCGAGAAGGTCCCAGCGCATCGGCCCCGCACTCGCCGGCCGCCGGTCGAGCACCTGCCCCCGAGGTGACTCCCGGCGGCCGGCCACCCCCCAGCCCCCCAGCACCCACCACCACGGGGCGGCACCACCGACAAGGGAGGTGGGCCGCGCTGGTCGCTCGGTTACGCGCAAACAAGCAAGCGCGAGAGCGGCTCCGGCGGATGCGGCGTGGGCGGGTCCGGCTGATCTGGCATACCTGCCGTCGGTGCAGGCGCGGCTGGTTCGGCCCTGTGGCCAGTGAAGACCTGTTCTGCGTTGGCTGCACTCAGCGCAGAACCGCTGGGGTGCGCTAGCAATCCCCTCCCAGACAGGGCCAGGCGACCCGGGTAACGCAACATCGCAACACTGCAACAGGGCAACAGGTATGGGTGGAGGTCAGAGGGTGCGCTGTTGACGTCGGCGGTGTGCTGTGAGGCCGTCGAGGATGATCTGGCTAGAGAACTGGCGGTAGGACAGGAAGGGGTCTTGGGTCTTCACGTGGACGTAGGCCTCCCAGAGCGCCTGGCCGGCTCGGTCGTCGAGCCGGATGGTGCCGGGGGGGCGCTCGCGGGGGGCGGCGAGGGCTCGGACTGGCCGCGCTGGCGTCGTTGGGGGCCGGCGTTGGCTCAGTCGGTTGCGCAGGCGGAGGTTCGGTAGGGGGAGCGCTGCCCTGCAGTGGTGGGGCCTGGTCATCGGGGTCCTCGGGTAGGGGGGCGGGGACGGCGAGGAGTTTTCCGCCGAAGGTGGGTCGTCCGGGACGGCTTTTAGCAGGCACGGTGGCGGCCCTCCTGAGCAGCGATGCGACGGATGCGGGTGAGGAGTTCGGCGGCGAGGTGGCGATAGGCCTCGCTCAGGGCGGGGTCGGCACCCGGCTCCCCCACGACCGCTCGTCCGAGGGCGGCGTCCTCAGCGCCGATGCGTCGGGGGATGAAGGTGCTGAACGAGGGGAAGGGGCCGCTGGCGAGGTCGTGCAGCAGGGCACGGCCGATGCGGGTATGCGGCGGGACGATGGTCGCGACCAGGCCGAGGAGCTGAGCGGAGATCACTTCGTCCTCGCGGTGAGCGTCGATCCAGCGGACGAACTTGCGCAGCCCCGTGGTGCTCCACACGGTCGCGCTGACCGGGATGACGATGTGGCGGGCAGCGACGAGGGCGCCGAGGGTGAGGTGGGAGAGGTTCGGCCCGGTGTCAAGGATGATGAAGTCGTAGGTCCCTCGGATGCTGCGCAGGGCTTTTTCGATCCGTTGCACACCTGAGGGAGACACGACGAGTTCTTTGTCGAGGTAGGCCAGGTCGAACGTGGCCGGTAGGACGTCGAGGCGTTCGATCCGAGTGCCGCGGATGGCCTTCTCGACGGGGAGTTTGTCGGCGATGATGCTGCGGAAGTCGAACTCGATCTCCGCTTCGGGGATGAACATCTCGCTAGCGTTGGCTTGGGGGTCACAGTCGGCCAGCAAGGTGCGGTGTCCTGATTCGGCGAGTGCCGCAGCGAGGTTGACGGCGGTGGTGCTCTTGCCTACCCCGCCTTTGAAGTTGGCCAAACAGATTGTTTCTGCCGCCGACACGTTGGCCTCCTTCGGCTGCGTTGCGTTGTTGCGGTGCAACTATGGCACGTAGCAACGGGGTAACTGCGGAACTTAGCAACGGGGTAACTGCGGAACTGAGCAACAGCGACACGCCGCAACGTCGTTGCAGTGTTGCACCGCAACGACGTTGCACTAGGGCCACTGGCTGCTGCGCCAGGCAGGGTTTGGTAGGTGTCCTGGCCATCGGCTAGCGTGGCGCGCTGTGAGCGTGCACGAGGTTGACGCTGCGGGGGGCCTGCCGCCGCTGGCGCCGCCTGGGGCGAGTGACGATGAGCGGGCGCGTGCCATCATGGCGCGGTTTGTCGCGCGCTACGGCGCACCGCGCCTGGAAGACTACCGCCGGGCCTACGCGGGGTGCGGCGTGCCCTGGCCGGGCGATGAGGAGATCAGGCGTCGGCACCCTGTCGCTGACTCTGCGGCGTGATCGGGGAGAAAGTCCTCGACGCCTCCTTCGTCGCGGCCCTGGTCCGCGGGAGTCTTGCTGCGGGAGCCTGGCTGGACACCGCTCGGCTGGTGGGTCTGGCCTTGTATCTGCCGGCGCTCGCGCTCACCGAGGTCCGGGCCGTGTGCCCCGACGCCGGAGGGGAACTGGCTGAGCTGCTGGGTCACCCGGGGGTTGTCCTGGGTGAGCTTGACGCCGCCGCCGCTGCCCAGGTGGAGCAGCTGCTCACCGAGGCCGGCGTCTTTGACGCCCTAGCCGGCCACATTGCCCACGTTGCTAGGAGCCGTGGCTGGCCGGTGCTCACCGCCGATGCGGGTCGGCTACGACGGATCGCCCCGGACCTGGAGTTCGACCTGCTGTAGGAGGAGCGGGAGGACGACCGGGGTAAGGCCTGGTGGCGCTGACCAGGAGATATACCATCGATTGCGGTCCTGGCGGTTTTTCTTATCGACGCTCCTTCTGGCGGGCGGTATCCCCTAATCGTGGTGGTCTCCGGCGCGCAGGAACGGTAGAAATCCCGGTCATGGAGCGCAAGAAGACAGGCCGACCGTCTAAGGGTCTTCGTCGTGAGGTCCAAGCCCGGGTACCCGTGACCCTGTTTGATGCGCTCCATGACGAAGCCGCCCGGCGTGGGATGACGGTGAACGATCTAGTTGGCGAGCACCTCGCCGCGCTCGTCGGAGTCCCCTACAGCCCTCAGGAGTCTCTATCGCTTAGCGCCTAAAGAAGAGAAACGCCCCGACTTCCGGTCGGGGCGTTCCACCGTTTCCAACCAAACAGCGTCAGCAGTCTTCTCGTCGGCGACCGCCTCCAAGCCCTCGCCCGTCGAGTAGATTTCTGACGCCCTGAACACGCTGGAGCCACCATATCAGGGCAGCCCCGGCGCAACTCCTCATTGCCCTGTGATGATACGCGGGCGCGCGAGGACGGAGCGCCACTCACACCACCTCCTCACGTCGACGCCGCCGTCCGATCCGGCCTTGCCGAGCAGGAGACCCGCGTCGGCGCTACGTCGTCGGCCACGTTGTGTGTGACGTGTCAGGTGCGGGTGGGGCGGCCGCGGGCGACGGTGCTGCACGCGGTAGTGTGCGGGCCGTGTTTGGGTGTCGTTAAGGAAACTGCCAAGAGCCGCCATCGGCGGTATATCGCCTGGTCAACGCGCTGACGATGCAGCGCCGCGGTACTCTCAGCAGAGTTCAGCGCTACAAACGATCAGCGTTGTGACCAGGAGCAACAACCGCGTTGGCGGCTCTTGGCAGTTTCCTTAACGACACCCCAAGTCCTGCTCTCGAAGACAGACCCTCACCCGAGCTCAGCGGAACTCACGGGATGTTGCACGCGCCTGGCTGGCGCGGACGGCACGGATCGGTTCTACTGGTCCAAACGATCGTCTGAACATCGTCTTGTCATTGCGAGGTAAGGACCTGCCGTGGCTGCGCTCGCCCCACTGTCGTTTGTCTGGCTGGAACTGACTGGCCGCTGTCAACTGGCCTGTGCGCACTGTTATGCGGACAGCGGGCCGGGCGGCACGCATGGGTCGATGACCACTGTGGACTGGATCCGGGTCATTGACCAGGCCTCCGAGCTGGGTGTGCGAACGGTGCAGTTCATTGGTGGGGAGCCCACCTTGCACCCGGCGTTACCGACGTTGATCGAGCACGCGGTATCCCGGATGCTGGCGGTGGAGGTGTTTTCCAACCTCGTGCACGTCACCGCCGAGCTGTGGGCGGTGTTCGCCCAGCCCGGTGTGTCGCTGGCGACCAGCTACTACTCCGACGACCCCGGGCAGCACGCTTCGATCACCGGCCGGCCCAGCTATGCCCGCACGAGGGCGAACATCGCCCAGGCGCGGCGTCGAGGTATCCCCGTGCGCGCTGGGGTGATTGACTTGGGCCAGGGCCAGCGCGTCGAGCAGGCCCGCGCGGAACTGGTGGATCTGGGCGTGGGTGAGATCGGGTATGACCGGGTGCGTGAGGTGGGGCGAGGCGGGCGTGGCCAAGCCAGCTCGGCGGGACAGTTGTGCGGGCGCTGCGGTGAGGGGGTCGCGGCGATCGGCCCGGACGGGTCGGTTCGGCCGTGTGTGTTCACCCGTTGGGTGAGCATCGGCAACGTCCACGACCAGGGCCTAGCCGAGATCACCCCGGCGCTGTCGGTGACCCGGGACACGCTCATTGCGCAAGGAATGCCGGTTGACCCCAACGGACCGGAGTGCAAGCCGCAGCAGTGCATCCCGAGGGGCTATGAATGCTATCCGTATAACTGTGAGCCGTTTCGTCCTGGACCACCTCGTTTAAGGGAGGAGGCGCACCAACATTTCGATGATGAACGATGCCATCAGTGACCAGACCGATCAGGCCGAGCACCGAGCGTGGATCCATGGCCAGTTCGCTCGCGCCGTGGAGCATTTCGGTCTCGTGGTGACGGGGGAGCCGATCGAAGGCTGGCACCTGCGCTCGGTCAGCGCCCGCGCTCTCGGCCGGCACGGACCGTGTTGGGTGCGGGTGGGTGCTGAGTATGAGGAGTGGATCGACGAGCACTGGACCGGCATCCCCGACTCGAATGTGATCACCGGCGTGCCCAAACCCCGTGTTCTGCACAGCCTTGAGTGGCACCATTCTGACCGGGGGCAACGTGTCCGTGCCGACGTGATGACCCTGATGCCCGGTCACCCCTGCTCTCCCACTGATGTGTTGCATGTCGAGCTCGACCTGCCGCAGAACTGGTGGGCCCAGTTGCATCGCGCCGTGGCCATCATCCGCGCCACCCCCACCACCCGCTTCGCCCAATACACCCACACCAAAAGCGGCCGGATCCGCAAGGTCTTCGGTGACCGCGTCGCAGAGGCCCTGCAGCACCACACCCGGTGGGAAACCGTGCATGGCGACCTGCATTGGAATAACCTGCTGTGCCCGGAGTTCGGCCTGCTGGACTGGGAACTGTGGGGGCTTGGTTCGGTGGGCAGCGACGCGGCGACGCTGTACTGCTTTAGCCTGCTGGTACCTGACGTCGCCCGCCGCGTGCATGAGCTATTCGCCGACGTCCTGGACTCCCCCACCGGCCACATCGCCCAGCTCAGTGCGGCCTCCCGCATCCTCCACCGCGCCGAGCAGGGCCAATACCCCCACCTGACCGACGCCATCCGGAGCCACATCCAACCGATACTCGACACGGTCGCCGTGCCGGAGACCGGGACGGCGTAGAGGTGCGGCTCCAAGGTAACCAACACCCGCCTGAGGTGCGGCCAGCTCGGCACGTGCGCGACAGACATGAGGAACAGCAGTAGGAAGATGATCGTCCCGGCGAACAACAGGATGCCGAGCGGATCGAGGTCGCGCAGCGCCCTGCAAGGGCTGGTACTGATCGGGTCGTCCCGGCGCAGCCACAGCAGGCTAAGCAGCAGTGCCAGCACGGTGATCGGCACGTTGACCCAGATGATCTAGCGCCAGCTGCCGGTGAGGATGAGCACACCGCCTAGTGGGGGGCCGAGGGTGACGGTGACCTGCGCTGCTGCCGACATGGTACCGAGTGCACTGGTTGACGTGGTGCCCGGTAGCACCCGCTCGGTCCAGTCCTTAGTCAGTGCGAGGCCGGCCGGGTAGGCGGCGGAGGTGCCCACACTGGTCGGCTAGGCGGCCCATCGTTGGCTGTGCGATGGCGGTGGCCAGGTGGAGTCCCGAGATTAGCCATATCACCTCGGCGTCGGCGTGGAACTCATCCTGGATTCTGTGGTAATAATTGCACAACGGTTAACTTGCTTAGCAGTCGGCACGCGATCGTGGAGTTTGGTCGCAGCGTGTCACATTACGAACAACTCCTCCTTAAAAGAGGGGCCAGCGCGGTGGAAAATACGGATAACTTTGTGATGTTGCACACAACTGCATCCAGCCACACGTGATGGCAGCGACACGGGTCACCAAGCTCGTCATTGATGGGGGATCGGAAAAAACGAGCCAGTCAGTTTATGGACTGTTCTGGGCTCTTCCTGGATCTGAAGGTACGAGTTCACCCGATCGGGTCAGCCAGGGAGTATTTAGTGGGCGCTGCTTGTCCTCCTTGCCGTGAGTGCTGGTTCGACCGGCGGACGGGAGAGGACGTCGATATGTCAAGCGACGATCGGGAGGAGTCTCGGCTCGGCGGAGCGGGGGATCACGTCTGGGTCGCCGAGCTATTGACTAATGCCTTGAAATCACAGCCTGGAGACCAGTCCAGTTAAATCATTGAACACAGTTATAACTCTAATACGACCGTAGGCCCAGCGTCGTGGTCGCATCGGGAGGAAACGAAAATGCAGGAGAGATCCGGACAGCTTGGGCGACATATGAAGACGCTGCCCGAGCATGCCACTGAGTATAGAAGGAGTGGATGGTGGCTGCCCGAACTGTTGGACGCAGTCGTGCTGGCACGGGATATCTACAGCGGCGAGAAAGAAGCAGTTGCTGATTCCGAAAGGCGGCTGACAAGGGCTGAACTTGGGGCGGCGGTGTCCGCCTGCGCCGCTCGGCTGACCGACGCAGGGATTCGCGCTGGTGATCGGATCGTCGTCCAACTACCTAACAATGTCGAGTTTTTGGTTGTTATTCTCGCGTTGATCTCGTTGGGGGCACCTCCTGTGCTTGCGCGGCCGGTGCTACGCGACCATGAGCTCAACCAGGTGCTGTTGACCATGCGACCGGCAGCACTGGCAGTTCCTGTCCACCAAGACGGGTTTAACTATTTGGCGATGGCCGAACGCCTCCAAGCGCGTCACCCCTACGTACGGCTGCTACTGGTGTCTGGAGCCACGGGGAAGGCCGATCTTGGCGCGGATCAGCTGGATTTGACTGAACTCCCCGCTGCGACACAATCGGGGGCGCCGGCGTATGCCAATGATGCGCGCCAGCCGACCGACATTGCCTTTTTCTTATTGTCTAATGGAACCACGGGCCCTCCCAAGGCCATTCCCCGCACCCACGAGGCGTATGGACACGTTATCCGTGTCGCTGCTGAGGTCTCGGGATTAACGGTCGACTCGGTGTACCTGGCAGCCCAGACTGCCAGCGCTGGTTTCGTCTTCGGGCACCCGGGTGTGCTGGGGACCTTAGCTCGAGGTGGACGGGTGGTCCTCACCCCGCCGGATGATCCTGCCACTGCGCTGTCGTTGATCGAGCGGGAGCGGGTTACGCACTGCGCATTGCGACCTGCCGTTGCCATGCAGTGGCTGTCCACCATGACCTCGAACCAGTATAACGTATCCAGTCTCGAGGTCTTGCAGGTTGGTGGTTCACGTTTGGATGTGGTGTTAGCCGCCAGGCTATCGGAAAGTTTTGGTTGTCGCATTCAGCAGGTATACGGGATGAGTGAAGGGTTGCTTAACTTTACCCGGCTGGATGATCCCGTTGACGTCACCTGGACTACCCAGGGGCGGCCGGCGTCGCCCGGTGATGAAACTCTGATCGTGGACGACGCGGGGCATCCTGTTCCCGAGGGACAGATTGGTGAGTTGATCGCGCGGGGGCCGGGTATCACGACCGGCTATTATGGCGGCGCGAGTTCCAGCTCGTTTACCGCGGATGGTTACTACCGCACCGGCGACCTTGTTTCCCTCCACTCATCCGGTAATTTTGTTGTCGCTGGGCGAGTCAAGGATGTGATCAACCGTGCCGGCCAGAAGGTGCCGTCCGATGAATTAGAGGAATTGACAGTAAGGCATCCCGGCGTGCACAGTGCTGCGGCGGTGGCGATGCCGCATCCTCTGCTGGGTGAGGCGGTGTGCCTGTACGTTGTCGCGGAGGAGCATGGAACTCCAACCCTGCAAGAGATTCGTGCCTTCCTTGAGCAATGTGGCCTGGCCCAGTACAAGCTGCCCGAGCGTTTGGTGTTGGTGTCTTCACTTCCCCTCGTTGGTATTGGAAAAATTAACAAAGTCCGGTTACGGGAGGACATAGCCGCTCGGATCAAGTCAGAGCCGGAACCATCGCTGGCGACGACCGCTAGCTGAGGGCATCTGGCCAGGTCAGTTAACCGGGACAGTTGAGGAACAAATTCCATCAAATCGGATCACAGCCATGCGTGGATGGCTGTCAAATTATGCTTGAAGATGGAGTGAGATCGATGACTACTTCGACGGCCCGACTGGATGTACTCGAGCCGTACAGCGGCGTGGAGCCTGATCGGCGGTGGCGGATCGAGGTGCGTAGGCTGGCCGACGAACGCGACGCAGTTCTGCTAGCGCACAACTACCAGTTGCCCGAGATCCAAGACATCGCCGACCACACCGGCGACTCGCTTGCGCTAAGCCGGGTCGCTGCGCAAAGTTCAGCATCAACCATTGTGTTCTGTGGCGTGCATTTCATGGCCGAGACAGCCAAAATCCTCAGCCCGGACAAAACCGTCCTGATCCCTGACCAGCGGGCGGGCTGCTCATTGGCCGACTCGATTACCGCCGAACAGCTACGCGCATGGAAGGCAGAACATCCCAACGCTGTCGTCGTCTCCTACGTCAACACGACCGCTGAGGTGAAGGCCGAAACCGACATCTGCTGTACGTCATCCAACGCGGTCGATGTGGTCGCGTCGATTCCTGATGACCGCGACGTGCTGTTTTTACCCGACCAGTTCCTGGGTGCACACGTCCGGCGGGTGACCGGCAGGAAAAACCTCCACGTGTGGGCCGGAGAATGCCACGTGCATGCCGGCATCAACGGGGCAGAACTCACCCAGCGAATCAGGGCTAACCCGGACGCCGATCTGTTTATCCACCCCGAGTGCGGCTGTGCCACCTCGGCGTTGTATCTCGCCAGCGACGGCATGGTGCCCGCCGATCGTGTGAAGATCCTGTCCACCGGCGCCATGGTCGAGCAGGCAACGCAGACCAAGGCCCGGACCGTGTTGGTGGCCACCGAGATCGGCATGCTGCACCAACTCCGCAAAGCGGCCCCAAAGATTGACTTCCGGGCCGTCAATGACCGGGCGTTCTGCCGCTTCATGAAAATGATCACACCAGCGGCGTTGTTGCGTTGCCTGCGTGAGGGCAAGGACGAAGTACACGTCGATCCCGTGACCGCCGCCAAGGCACGCGGCGCGGTCCAACGCATGATCAAAGTCGGCGCACCCGGCGGTGGCGAGTGAACACCACAGCCTGGGAGGCCAGCGCTGATCTGCTGGTAGTCGGCACGGGTGTGGCGGGGTTAACCGCTGCACTGCACGCTCAACGCCTGGCACTGCGGGTGGTGATGATCACCAAAAGCGCCATCGACGACGGCAACACCTGCTGGGCGCAAGGAGGAATCGCCGTGGTCCTACCAGACCAGCACGACCACGGTGACTCTTTGGTGCGCCACATCGACGACACCGTGGTCGCCGGGGCCGGGTTATGTGACCTCGACGCAGTCACCTCCATTCTCGCCGCAGGCCCCGCAGCGCTGGAGCGCCTACGCCGCCTCGGCGCCGTCTTCGACTCCACCGATGCGGGGACGCTCAGGAAGACAAAGGAAGGGGGGCATAGCGCGCTGCGCGTGGTGCACGCCGGCGGTGACGCCACCGGCGCCGAAGTGCAGCGAGCGCTGGTCCAAGCCACCCGAGATCAGCGGTTGCCCGTTCTGGAGGGCCACGTCGTGACCGACGTGGTACTCACCCCACACGGTGTTGTTGCCGGGGCCGCGGTCCTGAGCCCGGACGGTCGCACAGGACTGGTGCGGGCACCCTCCGTCCTCCTGGCGACCGGCGGCATCGGTCAGCTGTACCAGGTCACCTCGAATCCGGAGGTCGCCACCGGCGACGGAGTCGCGCTGGCATTACGTGCCGGGGCCAGTGTCGCCGACGTGGAATTCGTCCAGTTCCACCCGACGGTGCTCTACACCGGTCCCGGTGCGTTTGGTCGCCGTCCATTAATTACTGAGGCCGTGCGGGGCGAGGGTGCGGTGCTCATCGACGGGGCTGGTCAGCGCATCATGGCCGGAAAACACTCGTTGGCGGACTTAGCTCCCCGCGACGTGGTCTCGGCCGCGATTACCCGCCGGCTGGCCGATCGACCAGGCGGCGTGGATGACCACGTTTTCCTAGACGCCACGCATCTACCCGACAGCGTGTTTCGCTCACGATTCCCCACCGTGTATGCGGCATGCCGATCCCTCGGGGTCAACCCGGCTCATGACCCCATTCCAGTCGCTCCCGCAGCGCACTACCACTGTGGCGGGATCCTCACCGACCATGCTGGCCGCACCGATGTGCCTGGGCTGTATGCCGCCGGAGAGGCCGCGCGCACCGGACTCAACGGCGCCAACCGGTTGGCGTCCAACAGTCTGCTGGAAGGCCTCGTGCTGGGTGAGCGTGTGCCCACAGCGGTGGCAGCTGCGCACGCTCGCTGCCCGACACTGGTGGCGCCGGCGGTGACCGAGGTCCCGAGCATCGTCAATGTCGGAGAGTTGCAGCGACTGATGAACACCCGGGTGGGGATCGGACGAGACGCTGACGGCCTACAAGAAGTAGACGACTGGATCATCCGACACACCCGGTCGACGATGCCGAACTCGCGCGCTGAGTACGAAGCGGCCTCACTGACACTCCTCGCCAAGACAATCGTGGCTGCAGCCCAGCAGCGACGCGAATCTCGTGGCTGCCATGTCCGTACCGACTTTCCCCATCAAGACGACATCGGCTGGCTGCGCAGCCTGCAGATGCGTCTAGACAATGCGGGCAACCCCGTGGCCGCGGCCGCAGCAGCAATCGCCACCGCAGCATGACACCTCAAAGCACCGAAACGACACCAAGTCGTGCGCTCTCCTACCTCACCGGCAACCCCTGGCTCCCCACCATCTCAACGACCTCACATTACAGCCCTACCCGTGAATAGACACGTTACCAACTGCGCTGCCGTAGCGGTGGTGGTGACCTTACTCTTTATAGGTCACCACCACGCACGACGTCGACGGGTGAATTCTTTGTGGAGTTGATGACCCGAAGAGAAACCTGGTAGCAACGTTGGCCGCTGGGCCGGGTCAAACCAAAGCTTCTGCTCGTAAAGTGCCGGCCTAGCCAATCTCACTTGACGACCACTGTTTGTGAGCAGATTCTGAGGATGAGCACTCGTGATCAGCACCCAGTTGACGCCCACGAGTCCCTGGTCATCGGCATCATGTAGCGCCATTTACCGCTGAAGATTCCGCACCCTCTAGCTCTGAAAGTCACACGTTTCGTCCGCGAGCCGTTCGATGACCGAACGGAGCTCGAGACGCCGCAGCCAGCGGGCCGGGATGGCCGCGGCCCCATCCCGGGCGCCTACGAGGTTGCCGCAGATCGCGCCGGTGGAGTCGGAGTCGCCGGAGTGGTTGACGGCGAGGCGCAGCGCGTCAGCCAGATCGTCGCTGGCCAGCGCGGCACAGACCGCGATCGCCAGGGCCTGCTCCCCGGTCCATCCGCCACCGAGCGTTTCGAGGTCCTCCGGGGTGGGCCGGCCACGGGCAGCCAGGGCACAAGAGGCGGCCAGGGAGTCGGACGTCTCATGGTGCCCCGGCCGCTGCCGAAGCAGGTCCATCGCGCTGCGCAGGGCCTCGGCGAGGCTGCTGCCGGCAAGGAGCAGCGACACGCTCGCGGCGAGCACTCCGGCGGGCAGATACCCGGAAGGATGCCCGTGGGTCAGCGCGCCGAGCCGGCAGCCCAGATTGAAGGCATCCCTGGGCGCGGCGAAAAACCCTGCCGGGGCAGTCCGCATCACCGCACCACAGCCCTTGGAATCGTTCAGGGGCGTGGTGATGCTGCCCACAGATCCTTGGGCGGCGGCCCGCAATGCGGACAGGCAGGTGTTGCCCGGGGCGCGTCGGCTGTGCAGCTCAGGGATGCCCACCAGCCAGCCAGTCGGATCGGCTTCGGACGGTACGCTCCCTGGTTGTTCTTGAGTGTGCAACCATCGCAGATACGCTCGCAGAACCGACATGTCCGGAGCCGTGTCGCCGGGCGCTCGGATCAGGCCTTCTAGGGTGAATAACGTCATCTGGGTGTCATCAGTGATCGCGCCACCGGGCCTGCCGTAACATTCCCCGAAATCAGACAGGCCAGCAGACCCGTACCGCCGTCTGATCTGGCCGATCGACATGAACTCGATCGGCGCACCCAGCGCGTCTCCCACCGCACCCGCCAGCAAGCACCCCAGGATACGGTCCGCAGGCGGCGCTGTCCGTGAGCTCGACGTCACCGACATCGGTGGTCTGGCCTACGTCGGTCTCGTCGAGCTCACGGCTCCGGGCGTTCGTCTGGTGGGGACAGTTTATTGCCTTTCTCGTCGAACCCGATGGCAAAATCGGAGAATCGCTCGGGTCGAGGGAGCTCCGTGCGCTCCTCCTCGGGGACGGCGTCTCGGCGACGGAAAGCTTCGAGAACCCGCTCTAGCGCCGCTTCGTCCTCAGGCGACATGGTCTCTTTCCCTTCAGAGTTCACGCAAAGCGATCTTCCATTTCTGGGTGGACTCGTCAAAAATTCGCGCAAGCACCTTGAACCGAGTTCCTGGGGGGAACAGAACCTCCCGCTCGAGGTCACCGTAGCGGGAGATGTCGGTAATGTCACGACCGGTCTTTGAGTCGATAATCATTTCAATAGGCCCGTCGAAGCTTTTGTTGAGATCTGCAGAAGTGCTGGTGAACGCGTACTCGGTGACGACGTCACCAGGATTGTACCGCGTGGCGATCTCCGCTGCGCTCGCCGGGTCGGTGTGAATCCCACGGAAGACCTGTCCCACATGCTCCGGCAGCTGGTTCAGCGCACTAGTGGCTCCGCGGATGAGCGGGTCGAGGTCCTGCAACGCAGCCGTGTCGCCCTGGCGGAGCGCACTATTCATGGGACCGTAGAACTCGTCGCGCGTGTACCCACGTAATGCCACGAGATCGGGTTCGGGGATCCCGCTGTAATGCTGATGCTCACCCACAATGTGCCGCACAGCGTTCACGTCGTCTTCCCAGAGCGGATAGGTCTGCCGTAGCTGATGCCAATCTTCCGGTGTTGTCCGGAAGTCGGTATTGCCGATGGTACCGGTGTGCGTGGGAGTTGGGGTATCCGTGCGTCCGTGTTCACCGGAAGTGCCATGTTCGGTATGCAGGGCAGCGGGCTCAGCTGGGTCGTGGTGGAGGCCGCTCGATGGCTCGAAGGTGCGGCCCTCGGCTGGCGTATGGGCGTGCGCGTTGATGTGGGCGGGGGTGGCTACGTCGACGCGCTGGCTGGGGATCTCGGTGTGGCCGGGCAGGCCGGAGTGCGGGGTGTGGGAGAGCGCGTCACCGACGCTGCCGGGGTGGGGCAGCGTGGGGTGGGCACCGGAGGTGGGGAGGTCGGTGTGGTGGGGGACGGTGATACGGGTGGTGTCGGCGAGGTTGGGCAGGCGCAGGCCGGGGATGCGGCGCACGGCGTTGCTGGTCAGCTCGCTGACGGTGGGGAGCTTGCCGATGGCTTCGCCGCTACGAACCATCACGGTCCCGGCGCTGGACACTGCGGCGAGCCGGCTGTCCCGCGCGGCGGTTCCCACGGTGCGCAAGGCGGCACCGGCGCCCTTGGTGGTCACGACCGCGGAGACGATGTTGAAGGTGGCCATGCCGGCGGCGCGGGCGGGGTCTTTGCCCCATTCATCGTAGGCAATGATGCTTTTGCCCGCGCCCAGCAGCGTGGTGCCCAGGTGGCCGCGGTCGAAGCCAGGTATGCCGACCGTTTGGTCGAGTTCCCGGCCGCCCGGGGTGAGGTACACGAGGGCAGCCACCGCCAGGGTGCCGACGCCTTTCCAGGCGGTGCCGGCGGTGTCCCAGGACCACCTGCCGGTGGTGGGATCCCGGCCGATCAGCGCGCCCAGCCCGGTGACGAGCCCGACCGCGCCGTCTTTGATCCCCCCGAAGAACGCTTCGATATCCCCGAGGACTCCCCGGTCCTGCTCCTCGGTGTGCCCCCAGGGCAGCGCCTTGCCCTGCCTGGCAGCGGCGTTGAGTTCCTCGGCGGTGTAGCCGTACTCGCCTTCGCGCCGCTGGCCGTCGCCATCCTCGGCCCGGTACTGCGTCCCGCCGTAGAGGGCGTTGATCGCGTTTGCGCACCGGCGCTGCGCGTCGAAGAATGCCGCTAGCTGCGCATCGACCGCGCGGATCAGCTGGTTGTTGTGGTCAACCTTGTCCCCGTCGCCTGTCCAGTGCTCATCGCCGGCCACCGATGCCACGAACTCGCTGGCCTGGGCGCGCAGCGAGGTCAGCTGGGCCTGGATCTGCCGGACCTCGTCGGCATAACTAGTCAGCGCCCCGGCAATGATGCCGATGTCCTCACCCACCGACGCAGAGATCGTCTGCACCGGCGCGGTCGCCGCCAGCAACTGCCCTACCTCCGGGGCGTGATACACCCCGCCCAGCTGCTGCCAGGTGGCGTTGATCCGCTGACCGGTGGTGGCGAACGCGTGTGCCACCCCGCGCAACGCGGCAGCATGGCCCGCCAGGGACTCCATGTCCCCCGGGATCGTCGGAATCCCGCCCAGATCGATCACCGCGTGCCCGACGCCGACGCCTGGGCGTTGGCCGCCATCTGAAGATCACCCTCAAGGTAGGCGTTGACCGCCTGGGCCGCCCCGCTCAGGCAGGCCGCGGTGCGGGTAAACACGGCCTGGATCTGTGGCGTCGCTGACCGCGTGATGTATCCGGAGATCGCCTGCGCCACGATGTCGGAGGAGGACTGGTTGGCCGCGCCCTGCAACGCCGCGTTCATCGTGGTCATCTGGTTCTCGAACTCACCAGCGGCGGCCTGAGTCTGGCCCAGCACACTGCGTACCCCGGCCGGTTGGATGTCCCACCGACTCACCGCTTGCCTCCTGTGGTAGCCCTCGTGGGCCCCCCGATAAGCCCCCCCTGATAAGCCCGGTCAGCCGATGTCCTGCACCGCCGAACGGGCCCGGGACAGTGCGGTGGCCGCAGCCTCGTCATTGCGGGCCATCGTGGTCTTGACCAGATCGATGATCATCCGAACCTCCGTGGCTGCGGTGTTCCACCGCTGTTCCACCACCCGGTACTCCTCGGAGACCCCGTCGGCGGAGAAATCGCTCATTGCGGCGTTCACGTCCGCCTGCCGCTGCGCGATCACGGCCTCCAACCGGGCCACGATGCCGGACAGGTCACTCTGTACCTGCTGGGACACCCCGGTGTCGAAACTGCGCCGATCCGTGCTCACCCGTACTGCCCTCTCCTGTTCAGCTCAGATCCCGAGAACCGGGCCGCGTCGAAACTCGCCGAGCCCGCGGCCGACGAGGCGTTATCGGCCATCTCGGTGTCGCCGTGGCCGAACGCGGAGTCCATCCCGCCTTGGCCGCCCAGAATCGCCCCCAGTGCCGAGCTCAGCTCTGTGGTGACCGAATCGGCGTGTGCCTTGAAGGCGTCGAAGGCGGCCCGGCCAGCACCGCTGAAACTGCCCTGCAACGGCTCTGACGCCGCGATCAACTGGTGGATCAACGAGCCCAGATCCTCTGACGCGCTCCGGGTCTGACGGCCCAGAGCGCTCAACGTCTGCGATCCCATATCGAACTTCATGCCGCTGCCCTCCTGCCCCGACCACGTCACCACGGTGGTTGCACTCCATCTGATTGCCGGCTCAGCCGGCGGTGTATCTGATTGCCGGCTCAGCCGGCGGTGTATCTGATCGCCGGCTCAGCTGGCGGTGTTCACGGCATCACACAGCGCGCCAGCAGACTAGACTAGGCCCCCACTACTGGGGGAGGGCGCCCAGTTCGCCCGGCGGCTCGTCGGGTGCGGCGCGGCAGGGGGATCAGACGGGGTTCGCCCCCTCAGCGGCAGCCCCTGGCTGCCCACATCTGCTAGGGCGTGAACCCGGGAATCGACACGTGTAGCGGGCGGCGACCTCCGCCACGGAGGTGAAAGTACGTGAGCCTCCCGGAGCTCCGATCACTCGCACCCCATCGGCATCGGCGGGCATAAATGTGATCGCATAGGTTCGGTACGCCCCGGCAGTCGCGTTGCCCGGATATGGTGGGCTGATGGTCTGCGCGGCGGCGTCCACCCACTGGCCGTTCTGCCGCAGCTGCACACGTGGCTGGCCGACGAACCAGCCCCCGTCGCTGAATACCTCGCCGCTGGTGAAGTCAACACGGTTCAGGTGATAGCGACGTGGCCATGTGTAGCCCCACCAGCTTGCCGGCTTGGCTTCGTTGTCGAAGTCGTCCTCGCTGTCAGTGAGCATCTGGTCGTTGAGCACCTGTAAGTGGCCGAAGCGCGCTGACTTGGAGATGGGCACGGCGCCGGTGGGGGGGTTAGCGAGGTTGACTGACGTGTCGGGGATATTGTTCGGCGCTCTGAGCTCCGGGAGAGTGAGGTGTAGCTTGCGCAAGCTGTAGTGGTAGAGAGACGCGCCGGCTGAGACATAGGCGACATTCGTCTGTACCCACATGCTTAGCCCGTCGGCGGACAGGAACTTTGTTGGCACCGTGGTGGCGTAGCCCCCGTGCTTGTTTTTAGACCACGGGTAGCTACCGAAGTCCTTGCTGAGGAAATGCCTCCACGGTCCCCATGGCGTTGGGGACTCATAGAACTCGAAGGTGTACTCGCTCCACGATGTGTACAGGTAACGCTTCAGCGGCTGATCGTAAGCAACGCCCCCTTGGCTGATCACCGTGAGGTCGCGAAACGGGCAGGACGAGTAAAGCGTCCGATAGATGCGTCTGCCGTCGTGCAGTACTGGTGCTCGCGCTGTGATGTCGTGGGTCCATCGTGGCCTTCCGTTACCGCCGACACCGGCGTAGAAGTCCCACGCTGCTCGGTTCTGCACTGCCTCGCGTGGGACCCGAGCGAGGTAGACGTCGGCGGGGTCGAGGACCTTGTCGTTAGTGGATTTCCTCCAATTGTTGTCCAAGCCATAGGCATAGACATAGCCGTCTGGCGCCCAAGCACTGTCCTTGCCAAAGTCGGCAAACCAGATGGTGGTGAACACATAGTTGTCGAACATCGGCTTGCTACGGTCCCATGTCCAGGTCCGGCCATGGTCAGTGGATTTGACGACGGTTGCGGCGGGAGCGTCGTTAAAATCCAGAGCCAGGTCTTGCACCGCTAGGTAGATGACGCCATTCACGCATACCATCCCGGTTGGCTTGCGGTTGTAGTTGGAACCGCTCCAGATACTGCTGACAGCCTTGCCGTGGGCTAACGTCTGGCCGGTGAGGTGTGGCGGCGTACCCCGGATCAGGTTGACGGCGATATCCGCAACGGGAGCATTGGTGCTGAAGCCTTTGCCATCCCCGTTAGCGGAATACAGGTTGCCGTCATTGGACCAGCAGGATGGCCACAAGTCACCGTTACTCGTCGTGCCGACGGTTTCGTGCTCCTCGATGCTGGCGGTGGAGAAGAATGAGCTTTTTGGTGCGTCCGGAAAAGTCGATGTGGCCGAACCGAGCTCCGCGGCTGCTGTGGCTGACAGAGGAGGCAGCGCGGTAAGGGCGACTAGCACGCAGCCCGATAGGCCAATGCTAGCGAGCAACCAATGTCGCCGCGGATGGGTTGGGCACGAAACGGCCATCTTGCTCCTCGTAGGAATGTTGGTGGTGTCAGCTGGCAGTGCGGCTGTGCGGCGCCAGTCGTCCCATGCCTCTGGACTGAGTACAACCTTCGAAGTACAACCTTCGAACGGAAGGAACCAAAAATGTCACTTTAAGTTTGAGGGCGATCGTCTGTCTGTAGTGTTATGTTTTGGGCGTGCTGGTTTCAGTTGTGGAGCTGGCGAGGGTGTGTCCGGGGGCTCAGGCGGCTGGGGCGCGGACACAACCCAGATGATCGGCGATCAAGCACCCGAGACCGAGCCCGACACGCCGTCACCGATCACCGAATGTTCCGTCACACCGAGATCGGCCGGCTTGGGTTATTGGTTCAGCCAGCGGCGTCCCCGTGATAGCTCTTGTCGGCCAAGGTGGGAAACCGCGTCCAGCCGGCTCGCCTCACCGCTCCGACGTGCAGCTCGACCAGCCCGACGGGGTGGTCGTAGACCACCCGCTCCACCCGACCCCAGGGCAGGGTGGGCGGTCCACTGGGCACCAGCCGTGCGGGTACCCGCACGGTGCTCGCGCAGCGGCTCACCGGCACCAGCGTGCCGCCCCGCAGCAGCTCAAATCCAAGATCGAGAAACGTTCGGCTGAATCCCTCGTCGCTGCGCACCAGCACCTCGGGGGCTCGCGCGATGCCATGCTCGACACCAACCTGATCGACGCATGGCAGCAGGGTCGCGGTGAGCTGGTCCACGTACACCGGCGCTCGCGCGGTGAGCGCCGCCAACGGGCGCCACTGGGCCAGCCGGGGCTGGCCCACCGCCAACACGCTCTCGGCGTCGCTCACCCGGTCCCGAACGACCAGCCGCACGCTGGTGGGTCGCCGGGTGCCCAGCCGGTCCAGGGCGAGGGCCGCCTGCTGCCACTGCTGCGTCTGGGGCACGGTCTGGGTCCAGGGCACGGCCCGCTCCACCGGCAGGGCCACGCTGCCCGTGACAGCGGGGCTCGGCCCTGCCGCGGTGGTGTACTCCAGAGCAAGCTGCTGGCCCGTGTGAGCGCCCAGCAGCGGGATCAGCAGAGCAGTGCCGCCCTGCGGGGGCAGCGCAAACCAGGGCGTCACCAGCAGGCCCGTCTTGGTCAGTGGGCCTGTGTCCGGGTAGGCCTGCCCGTCGCGGTCGATGGCCTCGTACCAGGCCCGCGTGCCCACAACCGGCGCGGGCACCGGTACGGGCCGGTCTGCCGGCCTGGCGAACGCTCCGTCGGTGATCGCCGGACCGGCGGGCACTGGTTGCTCCGCGGTATCGACGAGGACCTGGGCGTAGTCGGCCAGCGCACACGGCTGCCCCTGCACGGCTCGGGTCGCGGACAGGGCCACCGACCAGCCGGGATACTGGCGCAGCGGCGCCCACACGAAGACGACGATGGTCATCACCACGATCGCGCTCGACCCGACCAGCAGGACTGCTCGATCCGCCGTCAGCCCGGTGTCCCGACCGCGGCGACGCCACCACCACCTGTCGCAGCTCGCCAGGAGCGCGAGGCCCACCCAGAGCATCGGGTTGGCCAGCTGCACTCCTCCCAGCTCCGGGCGCATGCTGCCCAGGTCCGGCTGATCCTGGGCAGCGGTGAGGTGGTTTCCGAAGGGCTGGCCCCGGTCGGAGTAGGGCCGCCACAGGTTCGGCCCGGCGAAGCTCAGGGATACCGCGCCCACCAGGATCGCCGTGCCCACCACAGCCGTGATGACGCCAGCGCAATCAGATAACCGCCGGCTGAGCCGGCAATCAGGCAGGGGGGACCGCAGCAGGGCTGCGGCGAGGAACACGGTGGGCGCGGCCGCAGCCGCCCCGAAGTGGTTGACGAACTTGGTGGGGGTTGGGGTGAGCAGGATCAGGGCTATCGCCGAGCAGGCCGCGCTGCTCACCAGCATCCGGCGCACGGGGTCGTCGTCGGCTGGGTGTTTGCCGAGTTTGCGCGCACCACCCACCAGAACGACGAGGAGCACCGCGATGGTGAGCACCACAGGTGCCCGGCGGGCCCACTGGCTGGAGTCCTTGAAGCTAAGGATCGTCTGGTAGTGGACTTTCTCCTGGTACCAGGAGAAAGTCTGGTAGTACCACCGGTGCACGGCGGTGGATTCCAGCACGTCACCGAGGGTGGCGTCGGCGAACCCGACGAGCACCAGGCTGGTGGCCGCGGCAGCTAGCGTCAAGACCGTGGCCACCTGGGTCAGGACACCCTGGGCGCGCCACCAGCGCCACAGCCAGGGCAGCGCCAGCACCAGCGGGGCCGCAGCGACCAGCCCGGAGGGGGAGACCGACATCGCCAGCGCGGCGGTTGCGGTGGCCGCACTCAGCGCGCCGACCGAGCGACGGCGCCGGGCCAGCTCCGCCAACAGCAACGTCGCCGCGGCGAGCAGCACGATCAGCGGCTCAGGGCGCAGCGTGAGCCCGTAGGGCAACCACCACAGCAGGTAGGCGACCAGCAGCGCCCATGTGGCCCGGCCGCTCCCCATCTGGCGAGAAAAACCCGCGACGAGCAGCACGCGCAGCAGCAGCCACGTGCCGAGCCCGTAGGCCAGGGGAACCAACCGCATCCAGGTCAGCCCCCAGCCGCCCAGGGCGCCCCACGCCTGCAGCACGTACTGGCTGGCCACGAAGGGGTTCTCGGTGACGTTGAACATGTAGATCGCATTGCTGATGGAGCCGGAGCGCTGCGCCCCGCGGGCCATCAGCAGGTACCACGGGTCGTCGAAGTTCGTCGGTGCCAGGAGCACCCACACCGCTGAGACGATCACCAGCACCGCGTCCGCCTTCCTCAGCGTGGGCCGCGGGAGAGGCTCCTGACGGTGCGCGCCCTGGCCCCCCCACCAGCGCCACGACAAGGTGAGCAGCGTCAGCAGGGCTGCGGCGCACCCCACCAGCAGGCCGATCTTCAGCGCCGTGGGGGTGGACTCATAGCGGGCATCGGTGTGCAGCGACACCGCCAGACCCGCGGCCGCGTCCTGACCGTCGGCGTCGGTGGCCAGCTCGCTGACCTCGGGTACTGGCAGTGCGGCGGAGCGCCGCGCCGTCCCGTCACGCAGCACCCGCACCCCGCCGGCGTCGGCCAGGATCTGGTACGTGCACCCACCCGCGGGCAGCGCCTCACGCACCAGGACTGCCCCGGAGGCGCTGATCTGCACGACGCCGTGGTGGACCGCGACCAGCAGGCCTTGATCGACGGCGCGGGGCGGGCTCGCCGTGGCGGGCAGCGTGCGCAGCGCCTCTCCCCCGTCGCCTCGGGGGTCCAGCAGGGACAGCGTGCGGCACGGCACCAGGGCGTCCAGGCGCAACGGCCGGTAGGGCACCAGCGGCAGCACCGTGGAGCGGGCCAGCTGGCCAGCCTGAGGCCAGCTGACTACCGGGTCCTCGGCGATGACGGGGGCCAGCAGCACCCCGAGCGCCGCCAGCAGCGTCAGGACGGCAAGTCCGGCCAGCACTCCCGCCCGGGCCGCCATGGCGGGTTGCGGGTCGGGGGTCGTGGGCACGGCGGGAGGGTAGCCGGCCCCGGCCGCTACCCTGCTCCGACCTGACCACGTCTCGGTGAGGAACCCGGTGATCAAGCCCCCTGATGAAGGAGCCCACAGCGCAGCCCCGGTGGCCGCACTGCCCGCGGCGCCGCTGCGCCTGTCCACCCAGCTCACCCGATTTGTCCTGGTCGGCGGGGTCGCCGCCGTGGTGGACTACAGCAGTTACCAGCTGTTGCTGGTCCTGGGCCTGTGGGTGCATCTGGCCAAGGCGCTGGGCTTCATCGCCGGCACCACCACTGCCTACCTGGTCAACCGCCGGTGGACGTTCCAGAGCCGGGGTTGCCCCGGACAGTTCGCCTCGGTCATGGCGCTGTACGGGATCACTTTTGTCATCCAGGTCGGGATGAACGCGGTGATGCTCGCGCTGCTGCCGCCGATCCGCGGAGAGATCACGTGTGCGTTCGTCGTCGCCCAGGGCACGGCCACGTGTATCAACTTCATCGTGCAACGCACAGTAATCTTCCGGCGCTGACGTGTCTTTCATCACCCAAAAAGGTGACGAAGGCGCCACGCCGCAGCGTAATGGGCGCGCCACGCCGCAGTATCACTCGCATGGAGCATTTCCCTAGTGGCACAATGAGTCGTGCGGGTTCGGGACCCCCAGCCGGATCCGCCGCCCCTCGCGGAACACCTCCCCCTCGTTTCCGCGGGGGGCCCCTGTCGGGGCCTCAACACATCCTCAGCGGCCAAGTTGGGTGATCTCGGCGGCTTGCCCCCCGCTGCGCAGAGGTCCGGGAGACCACCAACCGCTGCGCACGGCGGTGCCGGTCCGCACGGTCGGTGTCTCGGCAGCGGGCACCCGGGGCTGAATGATCATTAGCTTGCCCCAGTCGGTGTCCCAGTTCTCCTTAAGGTAGGTCGGCACCTCCTGCTGGGTGGCCAGGATCTGCAGCCAGCCCAGCGGGCCACCGGCGTCCTTCGCCGACCAGGTCTTGCTGTAGTCGGCCAGTAGATCGTTGGGCATCAACCGGTACTGGGGCACTTCGGCGATGCCGTTGCGGATCGCGAACGGGCGCACGCACGGGTGCACGAACCCGACGGGCCAGTCCAGGAACACCGGAGGTGTCCGGGCCACCAGGTCGGTCAGCGAACTGAGCACGGGCACCCGAGGTGCCGAGAACACCAGCCATCCCTCATCGGTGACGTCGGCGTCGGCGGCGATCAGCCGCACGGCGTCCGCTCCGGCGGCGGGCCGGCCGGCGAGCCCGAGGCGGTAGTCCCGCCACCCTGGCGCGTTGGCGGTGGCCCGTCCACCGACCTGGATCTGGTCGATGACGCGGAAGGCGTGCCCGGCGCGGCGGGCGAACTCGGCGATCAGCGGCGTGGTGGCGGACAGCTTCCCGGCGACCGAGATCACCACCGGTGCCCGGCCCTGGCGGGCCGCGGCGGGCAGCGCGTACCAGGTGGTGCGCACGTGCCCGGTGCCGGGACCGTACGGGGAGAAACTGCTCCAAATCGGGATCGCGGCGCCGCCCAGTCCCGAGGGCGGCGTGTCAAGGGAGCTGTCCTCGTCGCTGCTCGGTCGCGGGAGGCGGTCACCCCGTCTGTCGGCAGGCGGCTGGCCACCTGGGTTTGACGTGATGGGAGGGCCCGAAGTGGCAGGGGGTGGCTGGCTGAGCGGGAACGGGTTGAGCGCAAAACCGCTCTGCAGCGGGATGTCCGCGAACAGCGTCCCGTGCAACGGGCGCAGCGCGCCAGCGCGCCGGTCAGGCTCCACGGACACCGCGTCCGTGAGATTGCAACTGTGCCCGGTGATGTGGGCGATGTTGGCCGCGGCCATGCTGTAGCCGTCGCGTTGCTTGTGCATGGCCTTGAGCATGGCGCCGACCTCGGCCAGCACGAGCAGGCCGCAGAACACCGCCAGCGGGGCCGACCCGATCCGCAACGCCCGCCGCCGGCCCGGTGCGGGTGGGGACGGCGGTGCACCCGGCTCGTGCCGCAACCCCTCGATCACCGCGATCAACCCCGCCAGCGCGGCCCCCATGATCAGCAACGTGCTCGCCTGGAAGCCATGCTCCGAGGGAGGCTTGTCATACCAGGGCACCCCGTACTGCGAGACGTACCACGGCGCGTTGGGTCCGGTGGCGGACAGCGCCATGATCACCAGCAGGCCGGAGAGGAACCACCACCGGTTGCGCGCCGAGCGCAGCACCGTGGAGCTGGTGGCCAGCGCGGTGAGCGCGGCCAACGCGGCGCCGATCGACGCGAACGCTCCGAAGTGGTGCGTCCACTTGGTCGGGGTCAGCGCCAGCAGCACCAGCGACGCCCCTGCGGTGCCGATCAGCCGCCTACTCGGACCCAGACCCGCGCCCGGGATGCCGCCGCGGCGCAACAGCACCACCAGGCAGGTGCCCAGGCACAGCAGCAACAGCAGGACCGGGAAGCGGCGGGCCAGCGCCCCGTCCGGCATGCTGCTGAACAGCTGCTCGTAGCGGGTGGGCTCCTGGAACCAGGACAGGTTGGGCCCGATCTGGGTGCGGATCCGGGTGGCTTCCAGGACCCCGGCCAGCGTCTGATGGGCGAAGACCACCACGAGGACCAACATGCCGGCGCCGAGGACCGGCCCGATCACACCCGCCCACCCGCAGCGGGCTGCATGCTGGCGCAGCAGCCGCACCAGCGGTCGTACCGCCACCAGCAACGGTGCTACCGCGATGAAACCGGTCGGCGTCGCGGCGAGGGTGAACGCCGCCGTGAGCAGCCCCAGCGCGAGCGGCAGCAGCCGGCAGGTGGCCACCGCCCGTTCCACCGCGCACAAGACGAGCAGCGAGCCGATGGCGACCTCCGGTTCCAGCCGCAGCCCGTTGTCGTAGGGCAACCAGAAGGCCAGGAACACCGCGGCGGCGGCCCAGCCCGCGGCGGCGCTGCGGCGGACCTCCCGGCCCAGCCGGGGCATCACCGCGCGACTGATCAGCATCCAGCTCAGGGCGCCCAGGGCGAAGGAGGGCAGCCGCAGCCACGGGGGTGTCGTGCTGACCCCCGCCCAGTACGAGTACAGCGCATAGGGCCAGCTGAAGGGGGCCTCGGGAACGTTGAACCACCGGTAGTAGTTGCCGACGTAGCCCATCTCCGAGTTGGTGCGGATGATCGTGAGGATGTAGCCGTCGTCGGAGGTGATCCCACCGATAACCACCCACACCGCCAGCACCGCCAGCACCGCGGCGTCCCGCCCGGTGGGTCGCCACCAGCCCAAGGGCAGCAGCCGGGGGGCCCGGTGGGCGATCCGTCTATCCAGCCGGTGCACCAGGAGCAGGCTGGTCAGCACGGACAGTACGGCCAGCGCCATCGCGGCGAGCTTGACCGGATGGGGGGTGGACTGGAAGCGGGTGTCCGCGGTGATACGCACCGCCAGCCCGCTCACCGGGTCCCGCCGATCGTCGAGTGCCGAGTAGATGCCGACCACCTGCGGCCGGACGTCCTGGTTGACCGTGACGAAGCGGGTGGCGCCGACCGAGGCGGTGGTGCCTCGGGCGTCAGAGACAATCTTGATCATGCACTGCCCTGCCGCTGCCGGCAGGGTGTTCACCAGGATGTTGCCCAGCTCCTGCCCCCGGCTGATCAGGCTCAGCTTGCCCTCTCCCACCTGCAGCAACATGCCCACCGCGGCACCGTCGGCCGACCCGGGGGGGGTGGTGGCCAGCAGGGCAGCCGGCTGCGTCGCGCGAGCGTTCACCGAGGCGGCCGCCGCGCACGGGATCGTGGCGGTCAGCCTCTGCGGCTGGAAGGTGACCAGCGGCGCGTTGACCGGGGCGAGGTGTCCCGGGCGCGGCCAGGCGATCACAGCGGTCTGCTGGATCACGGGCAGCAGCGGTACCGCGAGGGCGAGCAGCGCACCGAGCAAACCGAACGCCGCGGCAGCCACCCGCAGCAGCCGCAAGGCTCGATCATCCCCGTGGTGGGCGCCGGGGTTGTGCCCGGCGGCCTGATCACGGCGGCGCGAGACCCCGATGTGCCCAGATGTCAGCACGGGCAGGAGGCTAGCCCAACGGGGCCAGCGCCAGGGTAGCTGGTCGGCGGATGTGGGTAGTTGTCCCCTGCGGTATGCAAACAAGCGAAAGAGATCATCGCCGCCTTAGACAGCGCTGACATGGACTACTCCGGCTCGGCAGAAGCCTGGCGATTCGGCGGTGGCCGCGATCTGGCCCGCGTCATCGAGGACGCGCGAGAGTCGCGCGGCGCCTGATGGCCGGAGACGTCTACCTGGCGGACACCACCGTCTACGTGCTCCAGCAGCGATACCCCCAAGTACGCCGTCGCTTCACCGCCTTGCTCACCGAAGGACGGTTGGCGGCCTGCCAGATGACCGCGCTGGAGTACCTCAACAACGCCGCCAACCCGAATAGCTACGAATCGGTGTGGGGTGTCCTCCACGGACAGCGCTGGATCAAGGTCACCACCGAGGCCATGGACCGTGCGCTGGACGTCCACCGGGAACTGGCCTCGGCAAGTCAGCACCGGAACTTCCGGCTTCCCGACCTCGTCATCGCTGCCACGGCCGAGTTGAGTGGGGCGACCCTCCTGCACTACGACACCGACTACGACCGCATAGCCGAAGTCACCGGGCAGCCCATGGAATGGGTGGCCGAGCGAGGATCACTGTAGTGATCGGTGCCGTAAGGTGTGCGGAATGGATGTAGATCCTTCTGCGGTGGACTCGTGAGCGGTGACGTCAGCCGGGCGAACTGGGTAGTGCCGGTGCAGGCTCTCGCTCGTGCCAACCCCGAGGGCATCGTGCGGCTGGTCGCCTGTCGGGATGGCAGCGTGACGCTGTACCTGAGCTGCGCGGGTGCTCGGGGCACGGTGCGGTTGGATGTTTCTCGGGCGGCGCAGCTATCGGCGGGTATCTGGGAGGCCGTCGGCATCAGTCAGCGGCTCGTCGGCGGCCTTGGCGACGAGCCGCCCGTGCGGCCTCGGGTGCCTCGGTTACCCACCGGATCCGGGAAGCCGGCCGGTAGCCTGGGGAGTGCACCCCCACCGTGACCTATCACCCCGCGCCGAGCGCCTGCGGGCATCGGTAGGGGGTCGGCCGTGGTGAATGAAGGTGTCGTGATGGAGGCGGAGCAGGCGCGCACCATTGGTTGGCGGCTGCACCGGATCCGCACCGACCGGGGCAAGTCCTTGCGGGTGGTCGCCGGATTGGCGGGGATGAGCAGGTCGACCTTGCACCTGATCGAGCACGGCCGGCGTGCGGTGACCTTTTCCGAGATCGTGGCGCTGGCCAAGGCCTTGGAGGTCGCCCCCAGCGAGCTGACCAAGCTGCCAGTCCCCGCGCCAGCCAACGGACACACCGACTCCACCACAGAAGCGGTCCGGCTGGTACTGGACGCCATCGACGCCGACTACCCCGAAGGTCTAGTCCTGCCTGCGGCGGTACTGCGGGAGCAGGTAGCGCACATCCACGCTCAGTGGCGGGCCTGCCAGTTCGCCGAGGTGACCACCACCCTGCCCGGGCTGATCCGCAACCTGCACACCACCCTGGCCACCGGCACCGACCACGCCGAGCTGCTCGACCTCGCCGTCTACCTCCACGTGCACGTCACCCGCCAGTGGCTAGTCCACGCAGGAGCGCCCACCGACCTGGTCCGACGGACCGCCTTCCTGGCACGCCGCTTGGCCCAGGATCGCGATGAGGTCACCACGCTGGCCGTGGCCGAGTTCGCGGTAGCTGACGTACTGCTGTCCAGTGGGGCGCTGGAGCTGGGACGGGTCAAACTCGAGTCGATCACTCTGCCGCCCACCACCACCGCCACCGCGGGACTGGTGGGCCTGGTCACCGCGTGCCACGCGATGGCCGCCGCGCTGGACCGCCGGAGCGGTGATGTGGACGCACCGATGGACGCCGCCGCCCAGGTGGCCGAGCAGTTCAACGCCACTGGCCAAGTCGATTCTCTCGGGTTCAAGTTCAGCCCGGTGAGCGTCGGGTGCTTCCGCATGTGGTTGGCGCTCGAAGCGGGCGAACCCGGCCGGGCGGCCAGCATCGGCCAAACGGTAGACCCCGAACGCCACCCCTTCCCGGTGAGCCGATCCATCTACTGGGTCAACTACGGCCGCGCGTTGGCCCAGCTACGGGGACGCCACGACGACGCCGTTCGGGCGCTACGCACTGCAGAGGACCTCAACCCCATCTTGGTACGTCGACATCCGATGACCCGCGAGGCCATTGCCACGCTGCTCCCCCGCACCCGCAACGACGCCACCGGCACCGAACTACGCAGAATGGCCCACCGCGCAGGCTTGCCGGAATAGCTGCGACCCCGTGGGACTGGCTTCGCGTCGCTGCCAGGAGTTTCAGGCGGCGACTTCGACCGTTCGTCCTCGGCTGGTTGATGGTGGCACGGGCTCACCGGCGTCGCGCAGACCCTCGATGTGGAAGGCAATCGCGTCGCGCATCTCGGCCGCACACTCATCGACGCTCTCACCGGTCGCCCCGACGCCCGGGAGGTCGGGGCAGTAGGCGGAGTAGTTGGTCGAACCGTCACCCTCGATGATGATCAGGTAGCTGATCATGTTTTCCCTCCAGCTCTGCTCAGTACCGGTAGAAGCGCTCGGCGCGGCCCTGGCGAAGCAGCTTGAGCCACTGGCGGAAAGCCCGCGGGTCTCGTTTGGTGCCCAGAAAGTACAGCCCGAACCGGAACACCTCCAGCATCCCGATGCGGCGCATCCCCGGCTGGGACAGCAGGTAGCCGCGGTTGCGGTAGGTGTAGTAGCGCTTGACGTCGTCGGCGGGGTCCTGGGCATGGAAATGCCCGCGCAACATTGGCTTGAACTCCGCGGAGCCGTCGGGGTGCGCGTAGGAGGCCCGCAGCGTGGTGCCGAAGCGCAGCCCGGAGCGGACCACCCGGCGGTGCAGCTCCACCTCGTCGCCCCGGACGAACAGCCGGTAGTCCGGGACGCCGACGATCTCCAGCGCCTCGGCGCTGAACAGCGCGCCGTTGAAGAAGCTCGCAATGCCGGGCAGGAAGTCGGTCCCCAGCTCGCTGCGCTGCCGTTTCCAGCTCAATCCCCGCCGCAGCGGGAACGCCAGCCGTTCCGGGTCGTCGATGTTGACCACCACCGGGGAGATCACCGCGAGGTCCCGGCGCTGGGCCTGCTCCAGGAGGGTCTGGAGCACCCGGACGTCCGCGGGGCACCCGTCGTCATCGGCCAGCCACACCCAGTCCGCGCCCAGCGCCAGGGCGTGCAGGATGCCCAGCGCGAACCCGCCCGCGCCACCGAGGTTGCGCAGCGAGGGCAGGTAGGTGGACGGGAGCGGACAGTCCGCGACGACCTCCCTGGCGGGATCGTCCGGCCCGTTGTCCACCACCACGAGGTAGTCCGGCGGCCGGGTCTGCTCGGCGAGGGCCGCCAGCGACTTCGCCAGCAGATCCCGCCGGTGCCGAGTGACCACGACAGTGACCACACGCGGCCCCCGCGCTGCATCGGTCATCGGGTCGCCCCGCTGACCCGGTCTCGGACCGAGTTGTTGCTCTTGTAGTGGGACAGCACCTGGCGCAGCTCGCCCTCCTCGTGGATCTCTCCGCGCTCCAGCCACAACCCCGAGGTGCACAGTTCGAGGAGGAACTCCTCGGAGTGCGAGGCGAACACGAGGATCCCGGACCGCTCGACCAGCGCGGTGAGCCGATCGCGGGCCTTGTCCAGAAACGTCGAGTCCACCGCGCCGATGCCCTCGTCAAGCAGCAGGATCTCCGGGTCAATGCTGGTCACTACGCCCAGCGCGAGACGGACCCGCATACCGGTGGAGTAGGTGCGCAGCGGCATCGACAGGTAGTCACCGAGCTCGCTGAACTCAGCGATCTCCCCGGCGCGGGTCTCCATCTGCTTGCGGGTCATGCCCAGGAACAGCCCCCGGATGATGATGTTCTCGTAGCCGGTGATCTCCGGGTCCATGCCGACACCGAGGTCGAAGACGGGGGCGACTTTCCCGACGATCCGCGCGCTGCCCGTGGTCGGCTCGTAAATTCCGGACAGCAGCCGCAGCAGGGTCGATTTGCCCGCCCCGTTGTGCCCGATCAGGCCTACCCGGTCGCCGTGGCGCAGCGACAGGGTGACGTTACGCAGCGCCTCGATCACCGGCACCTTGGCGTCGATGCCGATCTTGCCTCCGGCCCGACCCACGGTGCCCAGCAGCGTCTTCTTCAGCGACCTGGTCTTTGCGTCGAAGATCGGGAAGTGGACGCAGGCGCCGCGCACGTCGATGGAGACCATGGTCACTATCACACCCAGTAGGAGACTCGGGCCCGGTAGTTGCGCAGGATCAGCAGCGCTGCCGCCCACCCCACCACAGTGATGGCCAGGGCCACCACCCAGTGCCGCACCTCGAAGGACTCGCCGATCATCGGCCGCCGGAGAATCTCGACGAAGTGCAGGAACGGGTTGAGCTCAGCCAGCCGGGCCCGTTCGCCTATCGAGCCGGCTCTGGTCTTGAGCTGCTCGTAGTCCCACACGATCGGCGTCATGAAGAACATCAGGGTGACGACGCTGGCGCTCACCGGGGGAACATCCCGGTACCTGGTGGCGATGACCCCGATCACGATCGCCACCCAGGTCCCGTTGAGCACGATCACCGCCAGCGCCGGAAACGCCATCAGGCTGCTCCACCCCAACGGCCGCGGGAAAATCAGGATCAGCGCGAGCCAGACCAGCACGTTGTGCCCGAAGGACAGCAGTTGCCGCCAGACCAGCCGGAAGACGTGCACGCTCAACGGCGCGGGCAGGTGCTTGATCAGGCCCTCGTTGCGGATGAACACCTCCGCGCCCTCGGTGACACAGCCCGCCATGAACTGCCAGATGATCAGCCCGACGGCCAGGTAGGGCAGGAAGTCGTGCAGCTGCTGGCCGAACAACGCGGCGTAGAGGATGCCCATACCCAGCGCTTGGACCCCCAGGCTGATGGTGATCCAGAATGGGCCGATCACCGAGCGCCGGTAGCCCTGCTTGATGTCCTGCCAGCCGAGATGTCCCCACAGCCGGCGGTGCAGCCACCCGGTCCGCAGATCACCGATCGCCCGGGCCCAGCTCCGGGAGGCCGGCGCCCGGGATTCGCCGATCTCGGGCGCCGTCGCGGTGTGCTGCACGAGCCGCGAGGGTACTCGGGCGGGAAGTTGATCAGCTCCGTGGCTCTGTCGTCCAGCAATGGGGGTGCCGGTAAGCAAGCTGCCAGAAGCCGCAACTGATGGTGTATGCCTGGTCAGCACCCCCCAGTCGCAGCGCGTTGGTACTACAGACAGTGGCCGGCGTGAAAGACGGTCAGTGTCGTGACCAGCAGCGACAGCCGTCAAGATGATCGGCCTGGCGGCGAGCAGCAGCTTGGGAGGCAGCGTCGTCCACCACGGCAGCCGGAGCCGCCCGGCGCACGGGCGTAAGAGGTAGGCGAGGTGCGGCATCAATATGTTGGCATACTCCTGCATGATGTGTGTATGATCGCCGATAATATCAGCTTTCTGCTGAGAAGAAGCATCAACAGGACGATGAGAGACGGGCGATCGGGATGACCCTGGAGCCCTGGGGTGCTGTGCTGCTGGTCGGCCTTGGGCTGCTGCTTGGGCTGCTGCTCGAAGCTGCTGCTCGGAACGTCCTCGATCGGGCCTTAGAGTCCAAACTTCGTCAGGCCGAGGAGCGTCGCAGGCTGGATGAAGCGTGGCCGGCGGTTCGCACCACCTTCCCGCAGCAAGGCAAGTGCCCGTACTGCACGAGTCCCTGCCCGAACGGGACTCGTACTTCGGGCCGAAGATCGTCGAGGAACAACAAAACGGCAACTGAGCGCTGGAGTGTCACCAGAAACCGGGCGTCTCACTCTCACCGGCGAGAGCAGGGCGACCGGAGGCGGGCGGAACAATGATCGTTCGTGGACGCTGGAGCAGCTGTCGCAACAGACATGCCAGCAATGACAAAGGCAGTAGCCCAAAGAAGCATCTGGCTACCTGTCGTAGCAAGGAAACCCAATGAAAATTTCGGATTTGATGCCGAACAGCATTCGCATGATCCACATGCCACCGTGGGTAAAACGGGACACGTTACTGTTCTCGGCACTCTATACCCTCAACTTCATCATTTATTCCTCATGGGTTGAGCTAGCTGAGGTGCCGGCCAGGCCATGGGTGCTCCTCCCGTGGTTGTACGGGCTGGTCATGTTCGTGCCGCTTCTCTGGCGGGACGAGGCACCGCTGGTGGTCTTCGCCACCCAGTGGGTGCTCACCGTGGCCGCCTGGCCGTTCTCGCGCTACTACGCCCCCGTGGTCGGCATCGTGGTCGCCCTGTACTCGGTCGCCCTCCACCGCACCAGGAGAGTGTCGCTGCTGGCGCTGCTGGCCTCGTGCATTCCCCTGGGGCTCGAACTCCTCGCGATATTGAATGCCAATGCGAGTCTCTATACTCCCGTCCACGATCCGGTTGAGGTATTCGCCAATAATGGGGCGCTCCTGGTCGTCGCGGCCGGCTGGGCGTGGGGTCTAGGTTGGGTGAACCAGGCCACCCGGCGGCGGGTGCAGGACCTGGAACGCGAGCGGCAGGCGGCCCGGGAAGCTGACGTGCTGGCCACCGAGCGCCGACGCATCGCCCGGGAGCTGCACGACATCGTCTCCCACGCGGTGACGGGAATCGTCTTTCAGGCCGCCGGAGCGGCCCGGGTCGCCGATACCGGCTTCGCCCAGATCAGGCAGGCGCTGGTGCACATCGAGACCACCGGCAGACAGGTGATGGCGGAGTTACAACGCCTAGTCCGGGTGCTGGAGGTCGGCGACCCCGCGAGCCACGCGCCGGGCATCGGCGAACTCAGTCCGCAACCCGGATTGGCGGATCTACCCGAGCTTTTCACCTCACTACAAGACATCGGAATGCCAGTTACCGTCCGCGTCGAGGGCATACCACGCAACCTGGACCCGAGCGTGGACCTAGCCGCGTACCGAATCGTGCAGGAAGGCTTAGCCAACGTCCTCAAACACGCCGGCAAGAACTCCAACCCGCGCCTGCGGCTAGTGTGGGAAGCCCACAGTCTGCTCATCCAAATCGACAACGACACCAACCTTGCGGAAACGCACCGCGGGCAGACGCTATCCGTTGGGCGCGGACTGGTGGGCCTGCACGAGCGGACCCAAGCGGCCGGTGGGCGCCTCCACGCAGGACCCCATCACAACGGTGGCTACCGACTGACCGCAACCCTGCCCCTCGCTACACCTGAGGTTTCGTCGGTTCCTGGTCACTCCAGCCAGGAGGGCCACATGGATCACGGGAAGATGCCAGCATGATCCGCGTCGCGGTTGTCGATGACCAGTCACTGGTACGAACCGGCATAGCGATGCTGGTGGACGCCGAGGAAGACATCACCGTGGTCGCCCAAGCCGCTGATGGCCAGGAGGCCCTTGCCCAAGTCCGCGCCGAGCGCCCGGACGTGGTCCTCATGGATGTACGCATGCCAGGTACCGACGGCATCGCCGCGACCCGCGCCATCATCGATGAAGGTCTGACCGCACAGAACGGCCAGCCCGTCAGGATCATCATCCTCACGACCTACCACGTCGATGAAGCCGTCGACGCCGCTCTGCGCGCCGGAGCCTCGGGCTTCCTCCTCAAAAGCGCCACCCCCGCTGAGATCATCCACGCGATCCACGCGGTAGCCGCCGGCAAGGCCTTCCTGGATCCCGACGTCACCCGCGAGCTCATCAACGAAATCGCCGCCCGACCTCAACAACACACACATACACCAGCCCAAATGGCCCAGCTAACCCCCCGCGAGCGGGAAGTCCTCATCCTTGTGGCCCAAGGCATGTCCAACGCTGACGTCGCGGTACAGCTCTTCATTAGCGAAGCCACCGTCAGAACACATCTTGCCCGCGTGATGGCGAAGCTCGAAGTCCAAGAGAAATCACAAGCGGTGGCCCTCGCCTACCAAACCGGGCTTGTCCAATCCTCACCCCCTTACCCACGTCCATCACAGTAAAATCGGAACCTGGACCCCCCAGGCTGATGATGACCCAGAACGGGCCGGGCCGATCACCAAGCGCCGGTAGCCCTGCTTGGCTGGTCCCAGCTACTGCTGTGGTGTTGGTCTAAGTGGTCGGCGCTGCAAGTCCGTCGGGGGTCTCTGTCGGGATTGCCGGGTACCTGGTTGAGTGGGAAGGCAGGATCTACTCCGAGGTCACTGATGGGTGCGAGCGCTTAGCAGCGGAGTGGGTTGTGGAGTGGTGTGCGGTCGGGGTCGATGACGGCTGGGGGGGTGAACTCGACGCGGTCGGGGTGGATGAGGATCTCCCAGCCCGTGCCATGCACGTGCCGGTGGTGCGTTTCGCACAACAGAACACAGTTATCCACGCTGGTGCCCCCACCGTCGACCCAGTGTCGGCAGTGATGGGCCTGGCAGAGTCCAGGTGGCCGATCGCAACCGGGGAAAGCGCATCCCCGATCCCGCGCCACAAGCGCCCGGCGGATGGAGAGCGGGACGGTCCGCATGGCCCGCCCGACATCCAGTGGTTCGGATGCCCCGCCTAGCACGAGGGGGATGATTTTCGCGTCGCAAGCCCACCGTCGGGCCGCCGAGGCGCTGAGCTGTGTCCCGTAGTCCAGGGTCGCTGTCCCCAGGCCGGTGCGCAGGGCTTCCAAGCCCAGGGTGACGCTCAGGTGTGGGGGTTCCCCGCCGGTGGTGGGGCAGTCCTGGGCGGCGCGGGCCAGCCCGCACACCTCCACCAGAGCATCAGCATTGCGCTGGGCGGCGGTGCGTGGATCGGGGAGCGCGTCGGTGGCGGGGCGGGGTGCGGCGAACTGCTCGATCAGGGAGCGGAACGCGGCACCGTGCTCAGCCTCCAGGAAGCCCTCGAACCCCAGCCGCCCATCACGGCGTTCCCGCAACCGCAGTTCCCCCGCCGCCGCAGCGGGCTCGGGCTCCTCGCAGGGCTGGGGACCGTCCTGATCCAGATGCGCGAGGAGGTGCCGTGCGATCTTATGCAGCGACGCCGGATTAAACGATCGGGCATACCGAGCCAGATCAGCCTCGGCGGCCTCGCGCTGCTCGACACTCACCGAGGCAGGGATCGCACTCATCGTCTCGACGATCACCCGAACCTGAGCTGGTCCGATCTCCCCCGCCGCCAGCGCTGCCGCAGTGTTCGGCAGCACCGGCGGCAACACCTCACCACTTACGGTGCGCCGCGCGGTGAGCTGGGCAGCGTGCGCGACCCGCATACCGGCCTCGGTGGCCGATAACCGGAGCATCCCCGCGAGCAGTCGCTTGGTGCTCCCGACTCTATCTCTGTGACACACTTGGTTCGTGAGCCACCTGCGACTGCCCACCTTGGTGCTGCCTGACGGGTTGTTGGCGCGTCTTCGGTCTCTGGCCGGGGCGGAGGGGACGCCTGGGGTGATGTATGCGCGGATCTCCGAGGATCGGGAGGGCGCCGGGCTGGGTGTGGAGCGCCAGCTGGATGATCAATGTTCGCTGTTCACCCAGCTCGGTCTGCGCCTGGTTGGGGTCTACACCGATAACGATCTGTCTGCGTTCACGGGCAAACCTCGCCCGGACTACTTGGCGATGCTGGCCGAGTTGGACGTGGGCCGGGCCAGGGTGGTCACCGCGTGGCATACCGATCGGTTGCACCGTACTCCTAAGGAGTTGGAGACCTATATTGATCTTGCTGAGCGGCGGGGGGTGGTGACGCACTCGGTGAAGGCCGGTCCGTTGGATCTGGCGACGCCCTCTGGTCGTGCGGTGGCGCGGACGTTGTGTGCGTGGGCGCGCTTCGAGAGTGAGCACAAGGGTGAACGGGTCCGCGCCGCGCGTCGCCAGGCCGCTGAGCAGGGCCGCTGGCAGGGTGGTTGCCGGCCGTTCGGGTTCGAGGCCGATGGCACCACGATTCGGCCTGCGGAGGCCGCGGCTATTGCCCAGGCCAGTGAGGCGATCGTGTCCGGGGCTAGCGTGCGCAGCGTCGTGCGCGATCTCAAGGAGGCGGGTCACCGCACCGCCTGGGATCGGGAGTGGACTTCCCTGGCGGTGCGGGACCTGCTGCGCCGACCCCGTAACGCAGGACTTACCAGCTACGGAGACGAGACATTCCCCGCCACGTGGCCCGCCATCGTTCCGGAGACGACGTGGCGGGCGGTGGTGTCCATCCTCAGCAACCCCGAGCGGCGGACCAATCTGACTGGCAGCAGTCGGGTTCGATGGCTCGGCAGCGGGCTGTACGTGTGTGGCGTCTGCGGCGAACCCGCGCTACGCGTGACCCACTCCGGAGGCGGAAAACGGCAGCCTGCTTACCGGTGCAAGGCCCGTGACAACACTCCCCAAAGCTGTGGGCACGTCACCCGGGCCGCGGGACAGTTGGATGACTATGTCGAGCGGATCATCGTGGCACGCCTGCAACGCCCCGACGTTAGTGAATTGTTCGCTGAGGCTGCCGACGGGGATGTAGACACCACCGCGCTGCACACGGAGGCCGCCGCTATCGGCCAACGGCTCACCGATCTCTCCGCGGCCTTCGCTGACGGGGCGATCACCCTCTCCCAACTCCGTACCGGCACCGACAAACTCCGCGCCCGCCTTAACGACATCGAAGACACCCTCGCCGCCGCAGCCACCGTCAACCCGTTGATCGGGCTCGCCGGTCACCCCCACGTGGCAGAAATCTGGTACGGCACTACACCCGACCGTTCTGATGGACTGGACCTCGGTCGCCGCCGCGCCGTACTCGCCAAACTCCTCACCGTCACCGTCCTCCCCATAGGCCGAGGCAGACGCCCAGGGGGAAACTACTTCGACCCCACCAAAATCCACATCGAATGGAAAACAAGCTAATCGCGCCATCCCCGCATTCGCCTGATCACGGATGGGTCTCCACCCGGCATGCCTGCATGCCCCGCCCTTCTCCCTATATCTGGTGTCTTCCAGCTCGGCCGGAGCTTCACGTTCGCAGCTGCGCCCGCCCATGGATCCCGACAATCGAACGACCCCCGGATCGAGGCGGTGGGGGTCGTTCGGTGTTGCGGTCAGTCGAAGTCGCCGGCTCGCACTCCGGCGGTGAACGCGGACCAGGCTGCCGCAGTGAACGTCAGCGCGGGCCCGGAGGGGTCCTTGCTGTCCCGGACAGCGCGGTCGCCGTCGTCGAGATCAGCGACTTCAACGTACATGTTCTTTAATCCGCTGTATGAGCTCCTGCGCCAGGAAATCCGGTTTACTATTACTGTTCACCTCTTCCTTTCGATTTCTTCATGGAGCGGCTCTTTCGTCCGTGACTGCGACGGAGCGAAGTCCGAGGCAAGCCGACTGAAGTCGTTGATGTAACTTTCTACATCCGAAGGCCTCTCTATGTATATAACGCCATCCTTGATTTCCGCGAGTCGAGCCACGACACCGGGCTCGTTGACCAACTTTTTGCCGAGCGTCGCCAACTCATTTCCGAGTGATACTCTGGTGACACCGTATAATTGGCTGTAAGTGTCTTCGAGACACTGCGCAGCGAACGGTTTTTCCGGCCCGACACGCCGGGCTGAGGCCCGGCGGAATGGGCACTGTGAGTGATGACATCGGACGCTATGAGCCCACACGAGAGTGTTCAGCAGGTGGGGTGGCAACTGTAGCCGGAGCAGGCCGCTGCGGCGGCGATGGGGCCTAGTCCCGGCAGCGCGGGTTGGTGCTGACTGGCCCGAACGGGTTGTTGAAGCTGTTCACCAAGAATGTGTTGGAAACGGCCCGAACGAGTGGCCGAGCACCTGGGGCATGAGAACAATCGTGCCGAGGCTGGTCGTGAGGCGACCAACGTGCGCAACGGTGCCCGGCCGAAGGCGGTGGTGTCTGATGCGGTCGGCGAGGTCGTGATTGATGTGCCTCGAGTGGTCACGCCAGGCGGTCCTCGGCCCTGTTATTTTGATGGGTGTCCTGCTTGTGTGGTGATTTTGGCTTCGCGTTCGAAGAGTGTGGCGCTGGGTGTCCAGTGGCCGGGGACGGTGCGGACGTAGTGGAATCCTTGGGAGCGGTAGTAGTGGTGGAGTCCTTCATTGGTGTCCCAGGCGTCGAGGATGAGTCGGGTGCGGCCGTTTCGTTGTGCTAGTTGTGCGGCGTGGTCGATGAGTGCGGTGCCGATGTCGCGGCCGGTTGCTTTGCGGTCGACGATCATTCGGTGGATCACGTAGGCGTCGTGTAGTTCGTCTGGTGTCCACAGGCCGGCGTCGGCGGTGGAGTCGACCGCGATGGTCCCCAGGGGGGTGCCGTCGTCGCCTTCGGCTATCCATGTTTCACCAGCTTTGATGGAGTCGCTGACTCGCTGTTGGAATGCGTCGCGGGTGAGTCCAGCGTCGCTCCATTGGTCGCTGCCGATCGTGGCGAGCCAGGTGGCGGCTTCGTGTCTCCATCGCATGATGGTGGTTAAGTCGCTGTGCTGGGCCCGTCTGATTCTCATGTGTCGGGAGTGGTGTCCTGGCGTTGGGTCACGTGGGTGATGACGTTTCGGTCGGCGGGCAGGGTTTCTATTGTGTACCGTATAGGTTGCCCGCTGGACCAGCCCAGACGCCGGTAGATGAGAACGGATACTCCGGAGGCGAGTTCGAACCTGCGTCGTTCTTCGTCGTTTGCCGGTCTGCTGGATATTTCGTGTTCCAGGCGCTCTTCGGTGACACCGCGTGCGGCCATGCGGCGGACGGTGCCTTCGGGGACGTCGTGCGGGGTGTTGAGGCCGCACCGTTCCGCGATGGGGGAGGGATAGTACGTTACCTGTTCCGACCAGGGGATTTCGTTCACGTGTCGGATGCATTCGCGGACGACGACCAGGTCGTTGATCTCGACGTGCAGTCGGGAGGCGACGCCAGTGGTGGCCGGCTCGATCCGGAAGCGGAAGTCTTGGCTGGGCTGGCGTCCTGATCGTTTGACCACGGAGAACCAGGTGTCGGTGAGGCCGGGTTCCTCGTCGTGGCGGTTGGGGTCTTCGGCGTCGGTGTTGTACTCCAGCATCGGCAGTCGCCGTACGTAGGTGCCGCTGCGGCCGCGGGTCTCGATCAAGCCCTCGGCGGCCAGCTCACGCAGTGCCTGGCGGATGGTGCCCCGGCTGACCTGGAAGTGGCTGCTCAGCTCGGGTTCGGTCGGGAGCTGCGCGCCGTCTGCGAGCGTGACGGTCAGCAGAGTTTGCTCGCGCAGGATGGCCTCGCGGATGTCGTCTGCGACCTCCCGGTACCGAGGTGCCTGGGCCACTGGCCACCCTCCTCGCTCCGTAGCGTTTAGACGCATCCTACACACTAGCCCCTTGACAGGACCACCGAATCCTCTCTAGTCTGATGCGTACAGACGTAATGTTGGATTCGAACGTTACGGACCGTAGTGGACTCGCGGAAAGGCGGTGTGACGTGGCGATCGAACTGGTCAGCGACCGCGAGTCGGTGCGGCAGGAGCACCGTGGGTGGGGTGTGGCGGACTCCCGGAGGGTGCTGTGCTGGCCGGTTGACCAGCGCGCAGCCGGTGCCATGCTGCGGCTGGGCCGCGAACGAGGCGCAGGGGAACTCCCAGCGGGCCAAGGCCGTGTGATCGCGGGGCTCTCCCCAGTCTGGGAGACGGTGCGGAGGTGAAACCGATCCGCCGCGGAGACTGGGTGTGCCGGTCCAACGGTGTGTACCAGTCCAGTTACAAGTCCCTGTGCAAACTGTTGCGTGGAGTTCTGGCAGAGGGAGTGCAAGCGGGGTTCGGTGCGGAGGAGGGGATTGCCTCGTTGCGGTGCCGGACCAGCGGCGCGCTGTATCACCTGCTGTTGACCCACCCGATGGATCCGCAGGGCCGCTGCTGCTGCTGTGCCCGCCCCGGTGGGCTCTTCCCGCGCCGTCGTCAGCATTGTTGGGTGCATCTCGTGGTGGCCTACTGGCTGCGCCAGCCCGAATGGGCACTCTATTTCGAGGTCGAGGGGTGGGGCCTGGGCGCCCAGTCCCCACCTCGCCCCCCAGGTGGTGCTGATCACGCGAGCGGCCCAGCCGGTCGGCAAGACACCGCTGTTCTCCCCCGGATCGCGGAGCCCTCAGCTCCCGTGGGCACTCAGCCAGGACAGACTCCGGCCGGTCCGCCATCGCCTCCCCCCATGCCCCGCGGGGCGGGTCGGCCGGAACCCACCGACGGCGGAGCGGGGGGTGATCCACAGGGCAGCAGGCACCGCCGTGTTCCATCCCCCGGGAGCCCCAGCCTGCTCCTGTCGGTTACCGCTGCTCACGGGAGGGATGACAGGACAGCACAGACGGTGCTGGATCTCAGGCTGCCCTACGGCGGTGACCAGGTATCGAGCGCGCCTGACCCGGTGCCGAGCAGGGGGCTGTGATGGGCGCCACGAACGGCCACCACACTCCCGATTCCCTGGCGGTGACCCGAGCGGCCCGACCACTGGCGCTCTTGCGCTGCCGCCCCAGTGGCCTGGCCGACGACACCGCCCACCTGGTACACCTGGTGCCTCTACTTGGGGGAAGCGAGGCCTCCGCTGCCGGGGTGGCGTTATGCGGAGCACTGCTGCGCCCCGACCTGGCAGAGGCGGTCGCTCCCGGCCACGGCACGCCCTGCCCGCTCTGTGCCATCAGCCACACCAGCCCCACCCCGTCAATACCAGCTGTCACCTCACCGACAGCGAAGGCCACCACCAGTGACCGCGGAGCGCAGGCGGCCACCGTGGCCTACCAGGGCTGGGGCTGGCCGGTGACCCGACACCGCAACCAGGTATGGCTGACCCTAGAACCGCATGCCGTGGCACTGATCATCCCCACCCCGCTCAGTGCTCCCGTGACCACCCTGCTGCACCAGCAACGCTGCCCCCCACTCGTGCTCACCCACCCCGACACACCCGAGCACCACATCCTGATAGCCGGACAACGCACCGAGACGCCACCGCCCTGGCCACCCACCGTGCACCGGCTCACCGGCCTCTTCCCGCTGCCCCCCACCCCGACCCCCCACGGCCCCGTCACCTGGGCGTACCCACCCGAGGCGACCGCACTGTGGCGGTGCCGCGAGATCGAGGTGTTCGCCGCCCTGCGCACCCTCCTGCGCGACCCACCACCCCAGGAAGGGACCTGACCGGCCATGACCGGGCCAGCCGAGATCACCAGTGGCAGGCGCGACCGCGATCGCCTCCCGCGAGGACCGCAGGGCGATTCCCGTCAGCTGCGGGGTGCACGGGGTCCGCGGGGCTTCACCAACCTGGTGGCGGAGCACAAGCCCCATGGTGAGATCGTGCTCGCCCCGCATATCACAGCCAAATGCGTCATCATCCCCGGCAAGGACGCCGCGACAGCGCTGTTCGACGTGCTCGGCAAATGGCTGAGATGAACGAGCACCCGCGCGCCTGTCAGATCGTGGTGTGCGACTGGTGCCCCTCAACCCCGGCTGGCCGCTGGTCGAGCCTGCGCTCCACCACGTTTGAACTCCCGGCGGCTAGCCGGTTCCACGGCATGAGGTGATCCACACCATCCACCGCACACACGAGGGAAAAGCAATGAATCTTCCCCACCCACGCCGCGAGTTGGGGGCGCGGTTGGCTGCGGTCAGCCGGAGCCTGGAGACGGTGAATCAACACATCGTGGAGTTGCTGTGGCAAGACCTCGAGCGGCTCCCCGTGAGCGATCTGCGGAAGATTGGTTATCGGCTGGTGTCGCTGGCCGGTGATCTGACAACGCTCGGCGCGGACGTGGCGCGCTGGGTCAACGAGCTGGATAAAGCGAGTGACACAGACAATTAGCGTGATGGCCCACGACGGCGACCTCGGTGCGTTGCCAGGGCAGTCACACAACCAAGGGCGACTATGGCAATGAAAAAGAGCTTGGAGGATCTGACATGGAACCGCGCAACCGTGCCGAGCGTTCGACGAGCCACCATCGCAAGGCAATCCCTGCACCGTGTCAGCCGTGTCGGGGACCGTTCGTGATCACCCTCGACGTGGACGGCGCCAGAAAGCTGCGCCACCTCTTGGCGGAACGGCTTGGCTGACATGGAACCGTCCGACAGCGCCGAGCACCCGACTCAACACCACCACCGCAAGGCGACTCCCGAGAAAACGACGGGGCTACGCGAATGGTGGGCTGGCGTGATGAAACGACGAGGGACGCGCAAGGGCCGGGTGCGCGTAACGTGGCGAACCTGCCGCCGGTGCGGAAGCTACGGTTACCAGACGGGTAAAAGCGGATTGTGTGATGGCTGCCGCAGCCTATAATAACAAGGTATCATCATGAAAGTCCAGGTAGCTTAACGCGCCGGGTGGTATGGTAATGTCGCACGCTTTCATCAAGCGTACTAACGGCGTACGTACAGAAGCGAATTTCTCGTCTACCATACTGGTCCGCTGCTGGACTGACCACTACGGTGGCGAACGTTGAAAAGCCTACGTATACGGGACACACGTCGCAAACGGAGTCACCCGAAGGATCCCCGTGCCGCTCAACCCCGATCTACCGACCCCCGCTAGTCGCCGCCGCACGGCTGCGTGGTGGTGCTGGCCAGCTCGGTCCGCGGAACGGCGGCCTTGGTCGCCGATGTTCTTGGCCTGGCCCGGCCAGTGGCATGGCGGAGCTGATCTTGACTACGCGCGTGACCGCGATGAGCTTGACGACGCGCGGAACACGGGTGCCCAGTCGTATGGCACAGCCAACGACGGTGAGGCCGACCGGGCACGAAACTGGCACGACGGCGACAACGGCGGGCCGACGGAGGTGGCTTGACCCGTCTGATCTGCCCGGAAACGGCGTGGGCGACCACCAGTGGAGAGGGCAGGGAACCGCCACACGACTCGAGTGATCTCTTGGGATCATCCTGCGATAGCGGGACAAGAGCAGTACCGGGGACCGTCAGTACCCTGAGACGGTGGGTAGCGGAGCGGGTGGTCCAGCCGAGGCCGCACCATTAAGCGCCTCCTCATCCTGGGAGACCTTGCGGACAGCGTGCTCGATCACCGGACTCAACAGTAACGACGCACATCTTATCAGGCTGGGAGAGAACGCGCTGTTTCACCTACCAGAGGACGGCGTTGTTGCTCGAATCGCGCGTACTATGGATTACTGGACGGACGCAACGAAAGAGGTCGAGGTCGCACGCTGGCTTGCGAAGATCCGTTTTCCGGCAGCTCAAGTCTACGACGTTCACCAGCCGGTATCAGCCGAGGGCTACCCTGTCACTTTCTGGCGTTTCATCGCTGGCCGCCCTGGCGACCGGCGAGACATAGCTACGTTAGGGACAGTACTTTGCCGCCTCCACGCCACGCCGCCACCCGCCGCTTTCACCCTGCCGCGCGAAGACATTCTTGGACGCATACAGCGGCGAATCAAAGCCGCCGCAGTACCGCTTACTGATAAATCATTTCTGGTGCAACGAGCGAGTTTCCTTCAGTCGGAGTTGCTAGGGCTTCGCTATCGCCTTCAGTCCGCGCCGACACACGGCGACGCGCACGTTGAAAATCTGATGATTTCCAACGGTCAACCCGTATTGATCGACTTTGAGCGGTTCGCATGGGGCCAGCCAGAGTGGGATCTCGCCATGACGGCGACTGAGTATCTGACCGCAAAGTGGTGGACCGACGACGAGTACGGCCGGTTCGTCGACGCGTACGGATACGACGTGACATCCTGGGCAGAAGGATTCGATGTCTTGCGTGCGGTACACGAACTGAAGATGACGACATGGCTCATGCAGAACGTCACCGAATCGCCTGAGATCGCCGACGAGTATCAGGTGAGGATGCGGGCACTTCGAGGTGAGCCCTCCTCTGGCTGGCGCCCATTCTAAACTCCCTTCGGCATCACCAACGTCGGATAGGACACCCTGATCAGCCCGGTGAATTCTCGTACGAGTGGATGAGAAGCGCTCTTCTCGGTCAGAGACTTGTGGAAGTCTGTCACGTATCTGATATACCGACTGGACTGCAACGAACCAGCAGACCTGACGGCGGCCATCGCCGTGGACACGGCCTGGTCGAGGTCCCCCGAACGCAATGCTCCCGCCGCACTGACCATGTCAATAAGCGCGCGAGTCCGCGCGGGGGTATGGATCGGATCGATCGCCTGCGCGACAAAGAGCCGAGTTTCGCGGGGTTGACCGAGATCCCGGAAACAATGCGCAGCCTCCCCCGCGAGCTCCCACGCGTCAAAGTAGCTGATCCAGTCGGGGTCTCCACCCGGATTGCTCCGGTCAAATACTTGTTCCGCTCGATGGAGCACCGCCGCGCAAGCATGCGCATCCCCAATGCTCGCGAGGGCACGAGCCTCCATAGCGAGGAACATCGCGCTAACAGTCGCTGAAGTTTCCCCCGTGGTGGCCGCCTGCGCGGCTCGCGCGAACTGGATGGCCTCGCTGAATTTACCGAGGTAGTTAGCTTGATGGCTCAGATTTGAGAGAATCTGGCCACCCATCAAGCGATCATTCGCCTCTCGCGCCAGACGCAAACCCTGCACGAAATAACGCCGAGCGGCGCCGTGCCGTCCCGCGTCATACGCACTCCAGCCGAGCAGCTGAGCCGCGTCAGCAGCAGCGCTCATCACCTCACGACGAATAACCTCAGGATAACGCCGCCGTACCGCCGGAACAATCTCTGTATTCCAGTAAATCAGCAACATATTTCGCGTGTGTCCGCCGCCGAACCGGAAATCCAGATCCATAAGAGACCTGATAGTCGCACGAATCCGCCCTGCTATATCGACACCCGACTCAGCTAACGAACCAGCGCATTCGGCACGCTGCGGCTCCGCAAACAGGTATCCGGCGATAACACTAGGGGCAACCGCCGACACCCACGCCGAGGTAGCCAGAGCGGGACTATCCGACAGATCGGCGGAGGTGAGAGCGGCCAGCAGGTCCACAGCCTGTTCAGACTGGGGTACGTACTGCGCACCGTCATCCACGAGGTCGACCTCGACTCCCTCGACCACCGAGTCGAACCCGATCTCCGCAAAGGTGACCTTCCGACCCAGCTTGGTGCCCAGCGCTGCGGCGATACACCGAATCGTGTCGTCATGGGGCCGCACCCCATCGAGCCAGCGCCGCACCGAGACGTGGTCGGGGGAAATGTCATGCCCGGTCTTGGCTGCCTCAGCGCGAACCCGGGTGGCCAAACCCTTGTTACTCACCCCGGACTGCTGCATCACCGCTGCTAGCAGCGTGTTTGGCTCTCGTTTGGCGCTCACCGTGGACCATCACCTCGCAGGTAGTAAAGCACCCCCGTGCACACCCAGCGTGCACGGATGCACCCTCTGTGCACACTGCCGCACCCCCGCCCCGCCGCGGTTTCCTTGCCGCCATGGACGACGCCAGCGAAGAACAAGCCCCAATTCGAACGGGATCGGTGGCGCGCCACGAGATAGCTGCACACCCGCATCACGACGTCAACGATTCCCCGGCCCGGCGGTCAGGTGCTCGCCAGCAACCCCGTCGGGCCGGGTCTCCTCACTACCCAGCGAGAGCAATCAAGGAGATCACCATGTTACAGATTCATACCTGTATAAGCGTCCACTGCGATCAGTGCGGGGAGGTCCTGGGCGCTTCCGGGTACCCGGCGCATTACCGCAGCGAGCGCTTCGCGTTGACCGCAGCTGCCGCAGCGGGGTGGCGCAGTGGCCCGGGTCGGTGGTGGTGGTGCTCGGTGTGCGCGCCCGCGCTGATCTGTCAGGTCGAGGGCCACCAGTTCAGCCAATGGTGGCGCCCGCTCACCCCAGCCGGTGACCCGGCAGTCAGTGAGTACCGGCACTGCCGGCGCTGCTGCCTCCACGAGTCCCGACCCGCCGAGCCAGATCTGGGCGAGGGCACCGAGGGCACCGACGCAGGGGAGGTGCACTGATGCGCGGGCACTTGGCACCGTTGGAGGACGCACCGGTCAGCGTGTTCGCCCCGTTCGTCTCCTATCCCACCGGTCGCTTCCGTCACGAGGACGCCGCAGAGCGCCGCTCGGCGCTGATGGCGGCCTTGGGTTGGATCGAGCTGGGTGCTTACGACCAGCGCATCGTGGAATGGCTGCTCGGTTGGGACGTGCCCGTCCTGGCGACGGTGATCTCGCTGCTGTGGCGGGTGCGCCACGCCGCCGCCGCGCAGGCGCGCCAGGGTGGGGGTGAGCCCCGATGAACCAGACATCCGTTGTCCCGGTGCTGGTCGTGCTGGCAGCGCTAGCCGGGCTCGGCGTGCTCGCCGCCTTCCGCAGCGGTACCCGCGGCGGGTACCGGATGGCGCGACAGACTCAAGAAGTGACCCGGATGGGCGGCAACCTGGCCCGAGCCCTGGGCACCACCGTCGTGATCGTCGCTATCCAGTGGGCGGTGGTCAGCCTCACCACCGACCCCCGCGCCTGGGGCGTGGCACTGGGAGTCCCCGCATTGTTCGCCGGTGCCGCGATCGCCCGCCTGTTCTCCGTCACCGAGATCATCCACAACCCCACACCAAGGAGGGGCCGGCGATGAGCACCCACCCACCGCAAGACAACCCGACCCCGTTTACGGGCACGGCCGGCCCGCTTATGCCCACGACGGGCGCAGAGCTGACACCGGCACCACCAGTGCTGGACGGAGAACTGCTCACCGACGAGGAGAGCGTCACCCGCTTTGGGCGAGGTTGGTTATCAGCGTGGGGGATCGCCGACTCACCACGAACCGCGCACCTGCGGGCGATGGCGGCGTATCGGGTACGGAAAGCGCCTCGGGATGCCGCGCGGCTGTGTTGGTTCTTCCTGCGCGGACATGCCCGGTGGATCGCCAAGGGCTGGGCCTGGGCCACCCATGCTGACCTGCGAGCCGATGCCCGCGCCGCCCGCCTGGCCGGAGACCGGGAAGCCCGCCGGGCCGCGCAAGAGCTGATCCGTGCTGATGCCACAGCCCGCTGGGCCAAACTCGGCCTGGCCCTGCACCGCGGTGCCCTCGGCGGGCTCGTACTCGCCCTGCTGGCCGGAGTGCTCGCCCTCGTCAACGCTCACGTCTCCCGGGCACAGATGTGGCCCTGGCTCGCCGGGCTCTACACCACCCTCGGCCTGCTCGCCGCGCTGCTGGTCTGGCTGCTCAAAGCAGCCCCGATCGGCTGGCTCATCGCCGCGACCTACGAAGGACGCGACCGCTCCCCGGGTTCCTCCTGGCTGACCCGTCCCGACCCCGCTGATCCCGACCCGTGGATCGACGAGCGAATGATCACGACCGCGCTGGCCACGTTGAACATCGCCCCGCTGAACCGGTTCTTCAAAAACGGCGGCCAACTGATCTACACCATCCCCGCCCGCCGCGACGGAGCCGGCACCGCCGTGCAGGTGCGGATGCCGCTGGGCACCAAGGCCTCCGACGTCATCGCCCGCAAGGAGCTCTTGGCCGCGAACCTGGGACGGCTGGACGTGGAAACCTGGCCCGCAGTAGGCCCCCAGGCCAACATCCTCGACCTGTGGGTCGCCGACCAAGGCGCCCTGGACGGCCCAGCACCACCCTGGCCTCTCCTACATGAGGGCACCATCGATGTCTACCAGGGGGTGCCCTGGGGAGTGACCATCCGTGGCGAGCCGATCATCGCACCGTTGATCGGCACGAACTGGCTGTTCGGCGCGCTGGCCGGGCAAGGCAAAACCGCCACCATGCGCCTGCTCGCCCTCGGAGTCGCGCTAGACCCGACCGCGGAGATCCGGATCGTGAACTTCAAACCCTCCGGGGACTGGAACCCCTTCGCCCCCCGCGCCCACGTCCTCCACGTCGGCATGGGCACCGACATCATCACCACCTGCGCCGATCAACTGGACTGGCTGGTGACCGACATGCAACGCCGAGCACACACTCTGGAAACGCACGCGCCGGGCGCGAACAAAGTGCCCAAACATCTGGCCTCGCGTAAAGATCTCGGGCTGCATCCGCTGTTTTTGTTCATCGATGAAGTCCACATTTTGTTCGGCGACGAGCAGGTAGGTGGCAAAACCGGTCGGGCCGCTATGGCGATGAAGGCCCTGCTCAACATGGCCCGCGCGTTCAACATCCACCTCCTGATCGCCACCCAACGCCCCGACGACCGCACCCTCCCAGCTGAGGTCCGCGACCGGTTCGGCATACGCGCCTGCCTGCACGTGGGCAACGAAGCCACTAACGACATGATCCTCGGCAAACCCGCCTTCGCCGACGGCGGCCGAGCCACTGATTTGCGCTACAACATCGACCGCGGCACCTGCGTCGTCAACAGTGGGTTTGGTGCCAACACCAAATACACCGTGGTCCGCACCCACTACGTCGCAGCCCACGACCCCGAAACCCACACCCCCGACCAGATCACCCCCATCATCACCCGCGCCCTCCACCAGATGGCCAAGCAGAGCCGCACCGTGAACGCGGCCCTGGAGAAAACCACCGACAAGCCCAAGGTGGATCACCTAGCCAATATCCACCAGGCCCTTCGCGGGGAACAACGGCTACGGACCCAGATAGTCCTCACCCGACTAGCCGAACTGAACCCCGACACCTACGAAGGCTGGAGCTTCTCCGACCTCAAAGCCGCACTGGCCCACGAGGGCATCGAGATCGGCAAATCCCACGGCCACAGCGTCATCCGCACCCACCACGTCACCCAAGCACTCACCCATCGTAACAACAACGGCAACCGACCAGGTGACGAAGACAGGGGGAACTAGCCGGGGAACCACCGCGTGGCCGGGGAAGCTTCCCCACCCCTTCCCCGGCCCAAATCCCCCCACCTGAACAGCAAAAACACCACCGGGGGAAGCAGTTGCCACGCCCCCCGACTACCCGCCAAAACCTCGAGAACCAAGATCGGCGTGTCACCCGTCAAGTCCTTCCCCAATCTGTCCCATCCGTAGTCGACTACTCAAAGTAACCCTAGAAGGCCTACAAGACCCACCCAACCGAGAGGAGACGCCCACCCTGGCCCTACGCAGCCGACACACCAACCGAGCGGACGCCCACCCCCGGCCCACACGCACCCCAGCCCACCCACCGGACCCCGTGCTTCCCGCACAACGTCCCCACCCCCACGCCGCGGAGGCGCACATCGAACGCCTCGTTGCCCAAGCCCCACCACTGACCGACAACCAACGGGCCGAACTACGGGCCATCCTCACCACCCGCAAACGACCCCACACCCAATAAACCCCCGACCAAGAACCCAACAAAGTCACCACCACCCGCCTCCGAGATTGCGAACCCCAGGTGCGCCCCGGCCCCCTGCACGGCGCCGGGGCGCACCTCACATCTCTCGTGAAGTCATTCGTGGGCACTGATAGTGAGCTGCTCACCGGTCGCCGGGCAGGACAGCCGATACACCCCGAAAGCCTCGCCGCGCTCATCAACACACTCGGCGTGCCCACCCGCACCTCCGCCATCCGCCAGCACCTTCTGGAAACGCCAGCCCGGTGATCATACGAGAACTGGCACGCTTACAGTTGATTACGCGCACGTACCAGTGCTGGACCCCTGAAGGGCCGGCCACGGTCTCTGGCAGTTAGTATCAGGTGATCGCCTTGAGTTCGGCCAACAAGACCTGACCTGTTCGACAGTAGGGCTCGAGCCGGGCCACCAGATCGCTTCGGTCAGCGTACTCTGGTTCCGCAAGGCGGCGCTCGAGAAGGATGATCCTGCGGGACATGTCCTCACGACGTTCAGACAAGAGTTCACCAACCCGATCTATAATTTGCGTGCCCTGCGCCTGAACTGCGGTGAGGAAGGCATCACGATAGTACTTGGCGGCCAGGTCGAGGCCATCTATCCATTCTTTACGTAGTAGATCCAGTGCCGTTTCCCTGGACTTCCTCCCCCGGACGACTACGTATGCGAAACCTGCGAGCACGGTTACAGTGGCAGGAACCACCAGGGCCACGCCACTGATGACACCAACGCTCGTGGCGATTGCCGTCGCGATCGGCGTCGAGATCCCGACGGCTCCAGAGAAGGTTTGCACAATGTCCTGCAGGCTTGTTCGATACTTCTGCGAGGGAGGAACGATGAGTTGTTCAAGATCCACTTGCTCTGTCGTTACCGCCATCGCTTCAGAGGGTTCCGTATCACGAAGTGTGGCACGGACAACATCCCACGCGTTATCCACAAAATCCTTGAATTTAGTTTCCCATACGCGTACCGGCCCGTGGTTAGTTGCCCACTCTTTTAGAGCCTTCGCCTTACACATTTCAACCTGGATGGCCTCTTTTTCTTTGGTCAGGTTGGCTGTTGCAATCTCTCGATCCAGCTCGTGGTGAAGATGGTCGGAGAGCCCGCGGAAGCTTCTGTCTATGCTCTGGATATGATCGCGCAAGGCTGTGTTCAGATGATCGCGAATGCTGACTGCCGCGGCGGTGAGCTGAGTCAACCGGCGACTGAGATCGTCCCGCTCACCGGAAATCTGATCCAATGACAATCGAGCGGAGTCGAGTAGTCCGACAAGCGCCTGGTATCGCTTGAGTACCAGCGTGCGTGTTTCCACGGCAATTGTCGCGATGTGCCGCTGGCCAACTCCCGCCTCGATGAGATCGGTCAGGGCGCGCCGAAGCTCCGCCATCCTGCTCGCCGCGATGAATCGGGATCCTTTGACAGCATCACCCTCGGCTTTGTACCACTTACCCATAGCCTCCCATGCTGGCGAAACGGCCAGAAAACCGTTTATTCCGACGAATGTGTCGACCTGGCCGGGAGGTACTTTAACCTGCTGTCGAAGATAGTCGTTGTTGGTTTCTAAGGGGCCCTTCCACTCAGGTTGACCGTTGTAGTTCAGCATGGCGGCTCGGTCAATCCCGGTCATGACCCAAATGACCGGTTTTCCAGAGCCGAGGTGATGTCGATAAAGACGGAGAATGAGCTCTAAGTCGGTCGAAGAAAGCGAGTGCGTGGCCTGAACAGTATAGACGAAACAGTCGACTGCTTGCCACGCTTCATTCGCTATCCTCTCATGCTCCGGATTGGGCGTCCCATGACCGGGAAGATCATATAGCTTCGCCGACACCAGGCCGTCTTTTAGGAGGATCTCGACCTCAGCCACCTTCAGGCTGCGATGGCGAGGTGGTCGCCAGTCTGCGATCGCCCTCTGGTCCTGCGTCGTGTAGGCTGCAACAACGCCTGGCATTGGAGAATTTCCGATGTCCTCCCATTCGTCGTGGCCGTCGAATCTTACGCGCATGAAGCCTCGTCCAGAAACGTCATACTCGTCGGATTCCTCAACGGGAACGACAGTTGCTGGGCACGCAGTTGATGCCTTTGCCGCCGAGTGCAGAAGTCCAATATATTGATCAGAAACCATGCTATCATCGGTAGTGATGGGTGCATACTCCAATTGATTCTGCAGTCCACCGATCAGGAAACTCTTACCGGAGGAGAACCCTCCCAGGAATGCGACATTGAGCAACGATGATACGGTTCGAATACGGAGTTGTCGGATGATTGATGCGGCTTTTTCCACCTCTTCTTGGGCGTCTTCATCGTCCAGTTCGAGCTGCAATCCTTCCTTTAACCAATTTTCCGCTCGGTCAAGCAGATGCCGTATCTCCACGCGTAAAACTTCGATGTCGCTCATGGAGAGGTTGACCCTTCTATCATTGCCGTGTGGTGTCGAGTGCCCCCGAGTAGAGCATACCTCGCCCTATCAGGTTTGTTATCTGGTTGGTCCCGGGGCGATGTAGCAGTGCAGGGAGGTTTTCAACACGCCTGTCTGGGTGGTTATCTGGCCGAAGCGACCCCGCTGCGCTACCGAGATGTCACCAGTGGTCCGTGACATCAAATACGTGATCCACCGGAAGTCTCGTAGGACACTCATGCCGGCCTATCGCTGCTGCCGAGCCGAATGTGCCCGACCGCCACAGTACGGTGCCGCGCACGGGCGACGGTCACCTGCCCGCAGGCAGCAGCAGGGTTGAAGCGTGCGCTGGCAGGGTGGCAGTCGTCACTGTGACCTGCGGCCCTGCAGCAATCCGTCTTTCCGAAATCGCGCTTCGCGTGTTGGAGGCGCCCTGACCCCGCCGGTCACTCGGCCGGCCGGTAGGGCCACATCGGTTGGCCCGTCTAGACGGGCCAACCGGTGGCGACCACACTGGAGCACATAGCACCGGCAAAGCCACGATGACCGGAGAACGACCCGTGGATTATTTTTCCGATCTTGACCGAATTGCGATTCCAAACGTTTGAATCATCCTGGCTTGGAGCCTGCCATCCCGAGGTCGAGGCCTTGAACACTCCATGATCGAATGGGGTATGGCACATCAGCTCATTTCCGACATCGCCCTGCCGACGCGTGTCAGCGGCTGAGCTACCGGCGGCCAGAGGAACCGGGGGGCAGATGAGGAATAAGGTCAAGCGGCCCCTGGATTCGTTCACCGGTGTGAATACCGTTCTGCTGCAGGGTCAGCAACTCAGATGCTAGACGGCTAGGGCCGACGAAGTCGGTTTGATCGAGTCAAGTTTGGGGTCATGCGGCGAATCCGGCCTCCTGGGTGAGTTGGTCGAGGGCGTGTTGGTAGTTGCGGGCGGCGGTGCGCAGGGTGCTGGGCTGTGGGGGGTCGGGATCGGTGAGTCGGGCCAGCCCGGGTTGCAGCAGCCGAGTGTGGAGGTGGGTAAGCAGCATGGCGTGGTGCAGGCCGGGGTCGGTGACCTGGTAGCGGTGGGTGCTGGGGACGCGGGTGATCAGGCCGTGGGCGCGGAGCCGGCGTGAGGTAGGCCGTCAGGCGAG
>Ga0213881_10000174_pt1 | contig 52239 bp, 51 predicted proteins | sample BarmaccoBMER_R08_FD_160104 | JGI IMG/M metagenome (GOLD analysis project Ga0213881, IMG submission 160104) | Barbacenia macrantha exposed rock microbial communities from rupestrian grasslands, the National Park of Serra do Cipo, Brazil - ER_R08 ...
GGATCACCCTGGCCGACGAGACCGATCCCTACGGCCAGCCTATCGCACGGATGGACTACACCCTGGGCGATAATGACAGGGCCAATATGGCCTACTCGACCAAGGTGATCACCGACATCCTGCATGCTGCCGACGCCCAGGACGTGCTCACCATCCAACGCTTCGCGCACCTCATCGGTGGTGCTCGGATGGGCAGCTTCCCCGAGCACAGCGTCGTCGACGCCAACCAGCGCGCCTGGGCGGTCCCGAACCTCTTCATCGCCGATGGATCGGTCTGCCCCACTCAGGGCAGCGCCAATCCCGCCCTGACGATCATGGCCCTGGCGTCCCGGCTGGCGCAGCGGATGGCCAGCGGGGCGGCCATGGACGACGACCCCGGGGCCCGGGCCGGTCGCACCCGATCACGCACAGGGAACCGACGATGACGCTGTCCCGTCCCGTGCTGGCGACCGCACTCATCATTGCGGCGACCACTCTGGCGGGTCGGCTAGCCTTCGGCCGGGCCGTCCTGCTCGGCGAGGAACTGCTCCAGCTCCGCGGCGATCTCGTCGCCGGTGGGTATTGATCCGGCATCGAGGGAGGGCAGCGGGCGCCGATCAGACGTGACGGCGTCGAACTGCGCCTCCAGGCTGGCCACCACCGACATACTCTCCGGAGAGCGGGCGATCTGCTCGTTGACCTCGGCGAGAGCTCGCTGCGCCGCGGGGCGTAGTGCCTCCACGGGCAGGTTCAGTCCGCTGTTGCGGGCCAGGTGTTCCAGGAGGCCACGGGCGGATTCTGGGTACTCGATGCGTGCCAAATAATGGGGCACATGCACGACAAATCCCATCGCGTCGTGCCCTGCCTCGCCCAGCCGGAACTCCACCAGCGCCCCGGCGTGACCAGGGATCTGCATGGTATTGAACCACCGCTGGTAGCCAGAGATCAGCTCGCGACGGGTAGCGTGCGCTGTGACCGTCGCGGGCCGGGTGTGGGGGACCGCCATCGGCACCGCGCCCAGACCCACCGTCAGCTTTACCCCGAAGCGCTCGATCAGTTCGCGAACCGCGTCGGCGAACCGCTCCCACTGCAGGTCCGGCTCCGGCCCAGTCAGTAGCAAAAAAGCGGTGCCCGCGCAGTCGCGCACCTCGTAGAGCACCAAATTGGGTTGCTCATAACCCGCCCAACGGTCCTCATCGAAGATCATTGCTGGTCGGCGAGAGCGGTAATCCATGAGCTGGTCGACGTCGAACGTGGCGACCACCCGGTGCTCCAGGTTCGTCAGTAAATGTGCCACCGCCAGATGCCCGGCTTGGCCGGCGTCCACAAATCCGGTGAAGGCGTGCACGAGCACTCTGACTGCCCGGTTCGATGGCTCCGTCTCGATTCGATATAGCTCGGCATCCACGGCTGGTATAACGCGGCACGCGGGCAGATTCATCCCCCTGCGAGCCTCGACCTGGCCGGGCATGGAGTTAGAAGATCAGCGCGAGAGGGGTTGGGTGCGGTGTCGCAGGTGGGAGGACCTCGGTGGCCAGGCGGGTGATGTTCTCCAGGGTGCGGGTACGGTCACCGACGCCCGACCGAGGCGGAACCGTCCGCCGGAGAGTTGGTCGAGCAGTGCGGCTTGCCCGGCGAGTGCGACCGGGTGCTGAGTCGACAACACACTGACCGCGGTTCCGACCGCGATTCGGCGGGTGGCGCCGAGCAGGTAGCCCGCCAGAGTGATCGCTGAGGGACAGATCGACCTCGCCCTGCTGGGCACGCTCAAGCAATGCGGTGGAAACGTCGAGGGACATGGCTCCCTCCGGTGTGGTGTGCGGGTGTGCGGTCAGGGCCTAATAGCCGGGGGATAGCCGAGGATGACGGTTGTCGGGTTGTCAGTGTCAGTTGGGTGTCAGTCGGGAGGTGAGGGTACGGGATGTTCACCAAACGACGACCTGGGCAGTGTGACGGAGATCGATTTCACAAGGGGGCGTCCCGGCGGGCAGGCTCTGGCCCCATGCCGCTGCTCTCGCGACATCTCGTTGCCTTCCTTGCTGCTGTACTCCGTAGTCCAGCTACGGTGGGCGCCGTGGCGCCGAGTTCCCCGCACCTGGCGGCTCGGTTAGCCGCCGTGGTGCCCCGCGTCGGGGAACCGGTCGTGGTCGAGCTCGGACCGGGCACCGGTTCGGTCACGGCGGCTATCGGGTATCGGCTCGCTGGTCGGGGGCGGCATGTGGCGGTCGAGATTGATCCGGTGCTGGTCAACTATCTGCGCGCCGAGCACGCGGGCGTCGAGGTGCTGGGCGGGGACGCCGCCGAACTGGAGCGGTTGTTCGCTGAGCACCAGGTGTCCGCAGTGGACGCCATAGTGAGCGGGCTGCCGTGGTCACTGATCGATGCGGACACGCAGTCTGCGATCGTTGACGCGACGGCACGCTCGCTGCGGCTAGGGGGTTGCTTCACCACCTTCGCCTACCTGCATGCGCTCTCGACGACCCGGGCGCGCCAATTCCGGGCGTTGCTCGGCGAAGTGTTCGACGAGGTACTCACCACTCGCACGGTGTGGTGGAACCTGCCTCCGGCGGTGACCTACGTCTGCCGAAGGCCGCGTGCGATCCGACCAGGAGCCGATGGGCGCTCTGGCGCGGCAGGATAACCACCTCTTCGGACATTCCGGTAATTCGCGACGATCTGGCGGGGAGTAGTCCACACTCCCCCTGCGGTCCACAGCCGGCACGCATGCGACTGTTCCTCGCGGTGGCGCGGGAGGACCGTTCGACGGCATGAGCGCACCTACCGCCGGTCAGATCCGGCTGTCCGACCCTTCCGAGCTGATCGCTGCCATCCCGCACCTGCTTGGCTTCCACCCCCATGACTCCGTGGTTCTCTTGGCCCTGCACGGGAGGAGGCTCGGGTTAACTCTGCGGGCCGATCTGGTCGATAACGACCAGGCTCCGCTGTTGGCCGAGCAGCTACTGCTGCCGATCGCCCGACAGCGGCCCACCGGCGTCGCGCTGGTCGTGATCGGGGGCGATTCCACCCCGGATGGCGACCCCCCACACCGCACGCTGGTGGACGCTCTCGACGAGGTGCTGACCGGCAGTGGGCTCCCCGTGATCCATGCGGCGTGGACGGCGCAGACGGTGCGCGGCGCGCCGTGGCGTTGCTACGACGATCCGCGGTGTGCCGGCGCGGTGGCTGATCCCACGACTAGCCTGCTGGCGGCCGTGACGGTCGCGGCCGGTGCAGTGACCTTCAGGAGCCGGGAAGAAATGGTCGAGCTCATGGCTCAGGAGGATTCCGCGGCGCTGCAGCGTCGGGCGATGCTCCTGGACGCGGCCGACGCTGAGCACCCGCTGAGCACCCGGCTGGTAGGCCAACGACTCGCGCAGTTGAAGGAACTGCACCGAGCGGCGGCCGCGGGAGATCTCGCATTGAGCGACAGCACCGTCGCCGAGGTTGCCTCCGCGCTGTGCGACCATCGGGTTCGGGACGCCTGCCTGCCCTGGTGCTCGGGTCCCGAGGCGGCCGCCGCCGAGCGGCTCTGGCTGGCCCTTGTTCGCGCTACCCCCGCACCGGAGCGGGCCGAACCTGCGGCGCTGCTGGCGCTCGCTGCCTACATCCGCGGGGACGGCGCGCTGGCGGGCGTCGCGTTGGACGCGGCGTTGCACGCTTGCCCACAGCACTCCCTGTCCGGGTTGCTGCGGGCTGCGCTGGACGGAGGACTACCACCGGCGCTGCTACGCAGCGTCGCGGCAGACGCAGCTGCGGCCCTTCAACGATCTCGGCGCCGCTCCACCAAGCGACGATCGCGACAACAGCGCTGACCGATGATCCGCGATGTCGGCGCTCAGCTGGCGCTACGGGCGAACTCCCAAGCGTCAGCCACGATCACGGCGAGGTCTGCCCGCTCCGGTTTCCAGCCCAACTCGCAGTGCGCTCGATCGCTGGAGGCGATGAGCACCGCCGGGTCACCCGGTCGCCGTGCCGCGTACTGCGCCGGGATCGGGCGCCCAGTGACTTGGCGGCAGGTGTCTAGCACCTGCCGCACTGAGAAGCCGGTTCCGTTGCCCAAGTTGTAAATCCGATGCTCGCCGGGCACGGCCTGCTCGAGTGCCCGCTCATGGGCGTCGGCGAGGTCCACCACGTGGATGTAGTCGCGGATGCAGGTGCCATCCAGAGTGGGCCAATCCTCCCCGAACACCATGATCTTCTCCTGGCGGCCGAGAGCAACCTGCAAGATCAACGGAATGAGGTGGGTCTCGACGGTGTGCCGCTCCCCGTACCGGCCGTAGGCGCCAGCGACGTTGAAGTACCGCAAGCTCACGGCTGCTATGCCGTGCGCGATGGCATAGGAGCCGATGGCATGATCGATCGCAAGCTTGGTCGCCCCGTAGGGGTTGGTTGGCCGGGTGGCCGCATCCTCGGCGATTGGCACCGACGCGGGTTCCCCGTAGGTGGCAGCGGTAGAGGAGAAGACCAGCCGAGGAGTGCCGTGCTCGCGCATGGCCTCAAGCAGCCCTACCGTGGCCACCACATTACCTAACCAATAGCGCTGCGGCTGCGCCATCGATTCCGCGACCAGCGAGCGGGCCGCATAATGCAGCACACCGTCGAAGCCCTCGTTCAGCACCGCGCCAGCATCCTCGACGGCGCCCTCGACGAACCGGCAGCCGGCCGGCACAGCGTCCCGGTGCCCGGTGGACAGGTCATCCAGGACCACGACGTCATGGCCAGCCTCAATCAGCCGTGCGGCGCAGACGCTGCCGATATAACCTGCGCCCCCGGTGACCAGCAGCCGCATCCGATTCGGCCGGGTCACCGCCGACGACCCATGACGGCGTGCGCGAGCGCACCGTCTACCTCAACCGTGGACCCTCGGCCAGACAGCACCACCGGATGGTTTGTCCGCGACTGGGCGGCGATCTCCACCACGTTGCCGGGCACTGCGTTAACCTTGTGCAGGTCCGCCATGAGGGTCGGATCCAGCTGCACATGCTCGGCGATACGTCGCACCTCCACCGTGCCGCCGCCGCGCCGGGCCACTTCGTCCAGCCGGACCAGATCAGGTTCGATCGGGGCAGCAGGCTCTCCAATCCCGAGCTCGTCGAGTCCCGGGATCGGGTTGCCGTACGGAGAAGTGGTCGGATTGCCCAGTAGCGTGACCAGCTTGCGCTCGACGGCCTCGCTCATCACGTGCTCCCAGCGGCAGGCCTCGGTGTGTACCTGCTCCCATTCCAGCCCGATCACGTCGACGAGCAGGCGCTCGGCGAGCCGGTGCTTGCGCATCACCGAAATGGCCCGGTTGCGGCCCGCCGTGGTGAGTTCGAGATGCCGGTCATCGGCCACTGTCAGTAGGCCGTCTCGCTCCATGCGTGCCACGGTCTGGCTGACGGTGGGTCCGCTTTGTCCGAGGCGCTCGGCGATCCGCGCCCGCAGCGGGACCACACCTTCCTCCTCGAGCTCGAAGATGGTGCGCAGGTACATCTCGGTGGTGTCGATGAGCTCGTTCACACCAGTCTCCCTTGGTTGCACCCATGGTAGTGGCCCACAGGGGTGCTGCGTGCGTCAGCGGCGGCAGGATGAGCGACATGCAGCCGGTGATCACGTCCGTGAGCTCCGGCTGCTCTGCTCATCGCCCCGAGCCGCTCACCGTGGTGGTAGTCGTTCACCGCCCCCATACCGTGCCTAGCAGCCGGTAGCGTGCTGGGTCATGAATCCTCCCCGCGCAGTGGTCGTCTGGGACGAGGCCCTCCTCGGCTACGACCTTGGTGGGCGGCACCCCTTGAATCCCATTCGGCTGGATCTCACTATCCGGCTGGCCCGGTCGCTGGGTGTGCTGGACGGCGTACAGCCGCTGACACCGGTGCAGGCTACTGATGATGAGCTGCGCACAGTGCACTCCAACGGTTACCTCGCCGCAGTCAAGCAGGCACCGCGCGGATACGGATACGTGGGGCATGGTCTGGGCACCCCGGATAATCCCATCTTCTACCGCATGCACGAGGCCTCGGCGCTCGTCGCCGGTGGTTCGCTGCTGGCCGCCGACGCGATCCTCACCGGCCGTGCGGCGCGGGCAGCGAACATCGCTGGCGGGCTGCATCACGCGATGCGTGACCACGCCTCGGGCTTCTGCATCTACAACGACTGCGCGCTGGCGATCCGTCGACTGCTCGACGGTGGAATGTCGCGGGTGGCTTACGTCGACATCGACGTGCATCACGGCGACGGTGTGCAGGAGGCCTTCGCCGACGATCCTCGGGTGCTCACCATCTCGCTGCACCAGCACCCGGCGACGCTTTTTCCGGGCACCGGGAGATCCGCCGACGTCGGGGCCCATGGCGCCGAGGGTTCAGCGGTCAATGTGCCGCTTCCACCAGGTACCAGCGACGGGGAGTGGTTGCGGGCCTTCCACGCGGTCGTGCCCGCGCTGCTACGCATGTTCCAGCCTGAGGTGTTGGTGACCCAACACGGCGCGGATACGCACGTTGAGGATCCGCTCGCCAACCTGATGCTGTCGGTGGACGGCCAGCGAGCTGCGCATCGTGCGCTGGGCAACTTGGCCGACGCCACGGCCGGCGGGCGCTGGCTGGCTCTTGGCGGGGGCGGATACTCTCTATTCCGCGTAGTTCCGCGTTCCTGGACACATCTACTGGCCACCGTGCTCGACCGCGAGGTGGACCCCAACACGGCGGTGCCGGCCGAGTGGATGGCGTACGCCGCCACCGTAGCGCGCGGCGCGCCGCTGCCGATCTCGATGACCGACGGCGTTGAGCCCCTGTGGACGCCCTGGGACGGGACCGACGACACCCCGCTGGACCGGGCGATCCGGGAAACCCGGCGCGCTGTTTACCCCCTACACGACCTGGACCCCGAGGACCCCTGGCTCTGACAGCACAAGGTTCTACGAAAGGACAGCACAAGGTTCTACGAAAGTCGGAAGGCCGGACCCCGAACGAGCCCGACCTTCCGCGGCGCGCGACAGCCTTAAGCCTGATGTCGCGTGGTCTGCGTCATGGGGATTGTGGTCTGCGTCATAACGTTGAGCTGACAGTGCCGGTCAGGGGCGGCGGCGTCAATGCCGCCATTCGAGCGGTGACGCGCTGAAGTCACATACGAGTCAGCTAGCGTAGGCCCGCAGTCGCTCCGCACGATCTCCGTGGCGCAGCTTGGCCATGACCTCGCGCTCAATCTGACGCACCCGTTCGCGGGAGAGGCCAAAGCGCTTGCCGATCTGATCCAGCGTGTGCGGCTGGCCATCGTCGAGACCATAGCGCAGTCGGATGACCTTCTGCTCCCGATCTTCGAGAGTGGCCAGCACCCGGCGCAGGTCGTCCTGCAGCAGTCCCGAGATCACGGCGGCCTCAGCGTCGGTGGCCTCGGCGTCCTCGATAAAGTCGCCTAGCGGCGCCTCCTCCTCGGCGCCGACCGGCATGTCCAAGCTTACCGGGTCCCGAGCGTAGTCCAGCAGATCGGCCACCTTCTCTACCGGGATGCCGGATTCGTCGGCCAGCTCCCGGTGGGTCGCCTCGCGACCTAGCTGCTGGTGTAGGTCGCGCTTGATTCGAGCCAGCTTGTTCACTTGTTCCACAAGGTGGACCGGAAGTCGGATGGTGCGTCCCTGGTCGGCCATGCCTCGGGTGATGGCCTGCCGGATCCACCAGGTGGCATAAGTGGAGAACTTGAAGCCTTTAGTGTAGTCGAACTTCTCCACCGCGCGGATCAGACCGAGGTTGCCCTCCTGGATCAGATCCAGCAGTGGCATTCCTCTGCCGGTGTAGCGCTTGGCCAGTGACACCACGAGCCGCAGATTGGCTTCCAGTAGGTGGTCCTTGGCTTTGTGACCGTCGCGCACCAGCCGCGTGAGATCGGCCCGTCGGCTTGGCGATAGCCGCGTCGCGGTATCCAGGATATGACGGGCAAACACGCCGGCTTCGATGCGCTTGGCAAGCTCAACCTCCTGCTGCGCGCTGAGCAGCGCCGTGCGCCCGATACCATTGAGGTAAACTCGGACCAGATCGGCCGCTGGGCTCTGTGCATCAAGGTCTGCTTCAAGTGCAGCGTCCGGTTCGACGGTGATCTGCGCGGCGGTCATCAGGTTCCTTCCTGCAGCGGATCCTCGTGCCGACTCCGGTGCGTTCGGCGAATCGGCGCGCGACGTTGCACGAATCTGGCCAACGGGTACCCGCGGCGATGACTGGTACAACGTCGGGGGCCCGGATTCCGTTCCCGGACCCTCACATCCGGCACGACGAACGAGTGCCCGGCGAAGTGCCCGATCCGGCAGACCCTCAGAGACTTCTCAGGTTGGTAGCCGTTATCGCCGGGGTAGTAAGCTCTTGACGGGCGTCACACGTCGATGAGCACCGTGAACGGGCCGTCGGCCACACTGCGCACGGCCATTGTCGCGCCGAAGCGTCCAGTGGCCACGGTGGCACCGCGGGCCCGGAGCCGGGCGACGACCTCGTCAATCAACGGCTTGGCGTGTTCCGGGCGGGCGGCCGCGGTGAAGGAGGGCCGCCTGCCCTTGCGCGTCGCCCCGTAGAGGGTGAACTGGCTCACCACCAGCACCCCGGCACCGGTGTCGGCGACCGAGCGTTCGTCGCGCAGGATCCGTAGCTCATGCAGCTTGCGTGCCATTATTTCGGCTTGCGCGGGCCCGTCGTCGTGGGTCACGCCGAGCAGCACCAGCAGGCCGGGTCGCTCCAGCGCACCGACCACGTGGTCGTCGACGAGCACCGCTGCCTCGATAACCCGGCTCACCACCGCTCGCACGGCGATGGATCCTGCCAGGCGGACCGGTCGCCTGTGGTGGTTCCAGCAGAAGCGTTGCAGCATCCCCGTTGGGACGTAGGGTTACTGCAGGATGGTGCTCTCTCGAGTGCCGAGTGGAGGTGATTCTTCGTGACCCCGTCGACCGGCGATCCGCTAGGCGAAATACGCCACGACGCCGCTGACATCGCCTCGTCGATCCGGTCGCTGCTCAGTATCGACGCCGCGACTGCTGAGCTTGACCCCGCCGGGCTGGGGCTGGCCCTGAGCAGGCTTGCGATGGCGGTCGCCGGGAACCCGGTAGCACTCTCTCGGTCGGCGATGGAGTATGGCATGCGCAGTGCCCAGGCCGCTGTAACCGCAGCGCTGCGCAGCATGGGGTTGAACCAGGAAGGCCCGCTGGAGTTGGGCGAAGATCCACGGTTCTCCGATCGGGCTTGGACCACCAACCCGCTGTTCTACCTGGTGCGCCAGCAGCACGCGCTGCTTGAGCGCTTTCTGCGGGAGCTGCTGGCCGAAGCGGACGTGGATGAGATCACCCGGCGCAAGGCTGATTTCGCGCTACGTCAGGTGCTCGATGCCGCCGCACCGACCAATTGGCTACTGACCAACCCGGTGGCGCTGAAGAAGGCGTTCGACACTGGAGGCCTCAGCCTGGTGCGCGGTGCCAACAACCTGTTCCGCGACATGGCGACCAACAAGGGCATGCCCCGTCAGGTGACCCCTGGCCAGTTCCGTCCCGGTCACGAGCTGGCCGCGACACCGGGCAGCGTGGTGTTTCGCAACCAGCTGATCGAGCTGATCCAGTACGAGCCGCAGACCGAGACCGTGCATACGGTTCCGCTGCTATTCAGCCCACCGTGGATCAACAAGTACTACATCATGGACCTCGCTCCCGGGAAGAGTCTGGTGGAGTGGGCCGTGCAGCATGGACATACCTGCTTCATGATCAGCTACCAGAACCCGGACGAGACCCTGGCTAAGCTCACCATGAGCGATTACCTGCGGAAGGGGCCGCTGGTCGCACTGGAGGTCGTCGAGGAGATCACCGGAGCCCCGCAGACCAACCTGGCCGGGCTGTGCCTTGGCGGCACCATGGCCGCGGCAATGCTCGCCTGGCTCGCAGCCCGCGGGGAGAACCGGATCTGCTCGCTGACCCTGATGAACACTCTGCTCGACTTCACCCTGCCTGGCCAGCTCGGCGTGTTCATTGACGAAGCCGCTATCCAACGGCTGGATCGCATCATGAAACGCAAGGGTTACCTACCCGCAGACAGCATGGCCACGACATTCAACCTGCTGCGAGCCAGGGATCTGGTGTGGAACTACGTGGTCAACGGCTGGCTGCTGGGTGAGGAGCCGGCGCCGTTCGACATGCTGAGCTGGAACTCCGACTCCACGCGGATGCCCGCAGCCATGCAGACCGAATATCTACGATCCTTATACGTGCAGAACCGGCTGGCGAAAGGTGAACTCGAACTGGCGGGGCAGCGGCTGGATCTTACCCGAATCAGCCAGGACAGCTACTTCGTGTCCGCCGAGAGGGACCACATCGCGCCATGGAAGGCGGTCTATAAGAGCGCCCGGTTACCCGGTGGCACCGTTCGGTTCATGCTGTCCAATTCCGGGCATATCGCTGGCGTGGTCAACCCGCCGAACCCGAAGTCCAAGCACTGGGTTGGTTCGGCGGAGACGCTGCCCGAGGACCCGGAGGCATGGCGCCAGCAGGCCACCGAGGTCGCCAAGTCGTGGTGGGAGGACTGGACGCCGTGGATCGCCGGGCATGCCGGAGGGCGGCGACAGCCGCCTCCGATGGGCAGTACCAGGCACCCGCCGCTGGAAGCCGCCCCGGGCAGTTACGTGCGCGAGAAGTGAAGCGGTGAATGCGGAGGGGGTCCGATCCTCGGTGCCGGACGGGGAATGATGTGAGCCATGGTGAGTGCAGCTGACAGCGACGAGGTGCCCAACCCCTGGCAAGCTCAACTAGGGGCGCTAGGAGCATTTATCCGGGCCCAGCGGCAGTTGGCCGACTTGTCACTGCGGGAGATGGCAGCCCTGACCCGGATCTCCAACGCCTACCTCAGTCAGATCGAACGCGGCCTGCATCAGCCGTCGCTCACGGTGCTGCGGGCCATCGCTAATGGACTGGGAGTGAGCACCGAACAGCTGTTGGCCAAGGCAGGGTGGACGCAGGCAGTGGCCAACGACGGCCCCGCTAACGCCCCTGCCGGCGTCCCAGCCGACCCACCGAGCGCCAGCACGGAGGACAGCATCCGTTGCGATCCGAAGCTCACCGAGGCCCAAAGAGAAGCGTTGCTCGGGGTATACCGCAGCTTCATCGAGGGTAGAACCCGGTAACAGCCCAGGAGAACGGCGGCGCTTGACATACTTATCATACGTGCTTACTTTGGTGATCGCACCCGATGAGCTAAGGAAGGGATGACGATGACCACGTCTCAGATGACCACCTCCCGGGAGACCATGACCGACGCCGTCCGTCGCGGTCAGGAAGCCTTCACCGGCGCCCTGCAGATCTGGGCAGACAGTTTTCAGTGGTTTGTGCCAACCTCAGACGCCAAATTGCGCGGCGCTGTCGAGCTCGTGGATAAGGTGTTCGACTTCTACCACCACGTGCTGACGAGCCAGCGGGAGTACACCAAGAGCTTGCTGGCCGTCACCACGTCGGCCGCCACCAAAGCTGCTTCTACTGCGCAGAATGCTGCCAAGGGCGTGCAGGATGTCGCCCAGGAGACGGCCCCGAAGCGGGACATGCACGATGGCGCGAAGGAGTCGGCCCTGAAGAGGAGCTGACCTACTGGATCTGGGTAAGTCAGCCTCCGTGGCCCCGGCGTCGCATGACGCCGGGGCCACGGAGGCTGACGCGGCCGTTCGGGGGACCCGCTGTCCGCAAATTCCCGGCTCCCTCGCCAGTGACTGCCACCAGCTTCTACGATGACCGGGGAGCGATGCTCAGCCGACCGAGTGCCACCGATCGGTGCGAACGCACTGGAGGAGGGTCGATGTCGTCTATCGGGCTGCTGAGTGGGTCTGCCGACCGGGCGCAACGGCTTTCTGAGTTGCTGAAGGATGCGGGCGCGGACGCTGTGATCATTACCGATCCCACGGCGCTGCCGGGTGAGCCGGGCGGCGATGGCCTCGATTTTTACATCCAGCTACCAGTCACCATCCACCCCGATGGCCACACCGCCGTTGCGCGCGTCGGCTCGTTCCTGTCCGCGGGCCTGCTGGCCCGCTTCAGCGCGGTCGACCGAGTGCTCCCGGTGCTGGCGCCCGGCGCAACCGTGGTGCTGGTGTCGGGCAACACCCCGGAGGAGGTGTCGCTGCCCGACGACCAGCGGTCCCGGTTGGCGCTGCTCCATTTGCTGGCGCACGCCACTCGGGCCGAGCTTGCCACCCGACACGTCCAAGTCAGGGTGGTCAGCAGCCAGCGCAGCGACCAGGAGATCGTGCACTACGCGTTGGGCGGCGACGATACGCACGCCGACCGCAACCCGCAGGAGCGGACCAGTGCGGCCACTGCCTACCAGGACTGGCGCACCGAGGTAATGGGCCTGGTCGGCATCGACATCTGATGCCGTTCCCCCGGGAGGCTACTTCCGAGCAGTAACCTGGTGACGAGCCTGTCGATGTGCGCTTACTGTCGGGGAGGTCATTGGTGAGCTTGATGTTGAGCCAGGATGCGTCGGCGGATGCGTTACTCGAGCGGGACCCGCTGGCGTTGCTCCTGGCCATGCTTCTCGATCAGCAAGTGCCGATGGAACGGGCTTTCGCCGCTCCCTATAGACTGCGGCAGCGTTTGGGCCACGACCTCGACGTTCATGAGCTGGCCGACTACGACTCCGACGCGTTGGCGGACCTGTTCGCGAAGCAGCCCGCGTTGCACCGGTATCCCAAGTCGATGGCGTGCCGGGTGCAGGACCTCTGCCGGGCTTTGGTCGAGCGCTACGGCGGCGATGTGACGGAGCTATGGCGGGGCGTCTCTGACGCGCACGAGCTGCTCGAGCGGCTGGTCGCGTTGCCTGGCTACGGAAAGCAGAAGGCGCAGATCTTCGTGGCACTTCTCGGTAAGCAGCGTAACGTGAAGCCCGACGGCTGGCGCGAGGTGGCCGGCCCCTACGGCGACGAGGGTGTGTACCGATCGGTCGCCGACGTGACTGACGCCGACTCGCTGGCCAAGGTTCGGCAGCACAAGCAGCAAGTAAAGGCAACTGCCAAAGCAACGAAATAGGAGGTCGGCAGTATCAAATCGGGACGTGAGGGCGCGCGGAATCGACATGAGCACGGCCGCCGACGAGGCGATGCCGCTGTTCTCATTACGGCGGCGGAACCATCCTACGCCGAGCAGTACGCCACACGTCGGCGCAAATACGCTATCCTCATGTCGGCCCGCATCCCCTGTCTGGTCCTGGCTGGCGTCTTCTATCAGACCTGGTGGCTTGCGCTGACTTTCGTCGTGCTTTCGGTGCCACTTCCGTGGATGGCGGTGCTCATCGCCAATGACCGTGCCCCCCGCAAGGCCGAGCACGTCAACAGGCTGGGACAGGGCCTGCCGGAGCGCGACCTTCGGGGCCGCGAGCTCGAGAGTCGTGACCCTCCGATCGTCGAGGGTTGATCTCGTTCCCAGACCACGCCCTTTCGTGCGAATATGGTGTAGACCACTCGTCTGGTTGATAACGCCGATGTAGCGGGTTATTCCGCAGATCTGCACCCGCCAGCGCGGTGAATTGATGCGGTGATCTCCGCATGTCTGGAGTGGGGCTGATCGGTTGGGTCTTTCGTGGTGCGTTGGTCGCGATCTAGAGTTGGTGATCAGCTGTGGTAGCGCGGGGAGGATCAGATGACGGATGTTGCGAGTAGAGCTTCGTTAGAATCGTTGTTGATGAATCGGTCGTTGAGTGATGTGGAGCTTATGCGGGCAAGTGGGGGGGCGCCCGATTATGCCATTTTGCCCGAGGTGAGTGTGCTGAAGATCGGTGGTCAAAGCCTGATCGACCGGGGGCGGGCGGCGGTGTATCCGGTGGTGGAGGAGTTGGCGGCGGTCAAGCGAAGCCATCAGATCCTCATTGGCACTGGTGCCGGTACGCGGGCTCGCCATGTGTACGCGCTGGCTGCCGAACTCGGTTTGCCGACTGGTGTGCTGACCGATGTCGGGGCCGCGGTGGCCGATCAGAACGCTCAGATGCTGGGATATCTGATGGCCCGGCACGGTGTGCCGGTGGTGGGGGGTTCGGCGTTCGGTGCGCTGCCGTTGTATCTCGCCGGGTGCGGTGCAGTGATCTTCTCGGGGATGCCCCCCTACGACATGTGGCAGCGCGTGCCTACCGAGGGGGTGATACCGCCGTACCGCACGGACGCTGGATGTTATCTTGTCGCGGAAGTTTATGGCTGTCGGAACATGATTTTCGTGAAAGACGAGGACGGGCTGTATACGGCCAATCCGAAGACCGACCCGAGAGCCACGCTGATCCCGGAGATCACCGTCGAGGAGTTGATCGCTCGGGATCTGCCGGATCTGATCATCGAGCGCCCGGTGTTGGAGCTAATGCGCCGTGCCCGGTATGTGCGCTCGGTCCAGGTCATCAATGGGCTCCGGCCCGGTTTGATCAGGCGCGCGTTGGCCGGCGAGCACGTCGGCACAATCATCTCAGCGGCGTGAGCGCATCTCAGCGGCGTGAGCGCCGCCCCCCGGCCACCGTGGAGAACACCATGACCAGCACCCTCTCGCATTCTGAGCCCTTTTTCGTAGCCAAGGACGTGCCTTCGGCGTTGATGCGCCAGACCTTGCTCGACCGCGAACTCCTGCGGCCCGTCGATCGCCCGGTGATTCCGCTGTTGCCGTGGCTGAACGTCGTCGTGATCGGCGGGCGCTCGATCATGGACAAGGGCTCCGAGGCGATCGTGCCGGTCGTGGCGGAGCTGCATGAGGCGTTGCTGGAGCATCGGCTGCTGATTCTCACCGGACCGGGTATCCGGGGCCGCCACGTACTGGGGGTCGGGCTCGACCTCGGTCTGCCCACTGGTGTGCTGGCCGCGCTGGCTTCCGCCGAGGCCGAACAGAACGGGCACCTCATCGCCGCGCTGCTCGCCGAGCAGGGCGTGTCCTACCTCCCACACGCCGCGACTGCTCACCAACTTGCCGTGCACCTGATGGCCAGCCGAGCCGCAGTGTCCAACGGCTACCCACCCTATGGCCTCTACGAGTTCCCTCCCGAGGTAGGCAAGATCCCCCCGCACCGCACCGACACCGGCGCCTTCCTCCTCGCCGATGCCTACGGCGCTGCCCGGATCATCTACGTCAAAGACGTCGACGGCGTGTTCACCAGCGACCCCGCAACGACCAGCACCAGCCCACCCGAACTCATCTCCCGAGCGAGCGCCGCCGAGTTACTAGCCCGCAACCTCGACACCCTGCCCATCGATCCGCTGGTACTCGAACTCATGGCACACGCCAAACACCAAAAGCAAATCCAGATCATTAACGGACTCACCCCCGGCGCCATCACCAAGGCTCTGCAAGGGGAGCACGTGGGTACCATCATCTACGCCGACTGACGCTGCGGCATGATGGAGCTGTGAGCACGCCGACCCAAACGCTGCCCGATGTCGATACTCGTCCAGAGGGGACCGACACCACCGGCAACGACACACCCAAGATGTTCCACTACGTGCGCAAGGACAAGATCGCTGAAAGCGCGGTGATGGGCTCGCAGGTAGTGGCCCTGTGCGGCGAGGTGTTTCCGGTGACTCGCGCGCCCAAGCCAGGTTCCCCGGTGTGCCCGGAGTGCAAGGAGATATACGAGTTGCTGCCCAGGGGCGGCAACGCCTGAGTCAGTCTGTCCAGACCTGGCGGGGACCGTCATCAGCGGGGGGCCGGGTGGCCTCCCAGATCCGGCGCCACGGGGCCATGTCGTGGTCCTCGGCGAGTTGGACGGATGCGGTGGTGGGGAGCACGCTGCGCGAACCGATGGGTAGCGCCAGCGAGTCGTCGGCTGCCGCCCGCAGGGCGCGGTACCAACCAAGGTCGCCTTCGGCCCAGAGAGTGGCCACCGCGCGCACCAGCCTGGTGCGGAACTCGGGCACCGTCTCATCCGCTCCGATGCGCAGCGGTCGCCCGATCCGGACGGTGACCCGTGGCCTGCCGGGGCGCGGCCAGCGTCGGCCACGCGGCATCGCGGCAAACGTGCCGCGCAGCGCGATCGGCACCGCAGGCACCTCCTTCATCGCGCACAGTTGCGCGGCACCCAGCTTGAACGCGGTGAGCCAGCCGTCCACGGTGCGGCCGCCCTCGGGGTACAGCAGCAGGCTCCATCCGCCGTCGACCAGTTCGGCGGCCAGGCTGCGGCCCCGGCGCAATCCGCGCCGATCCACGGGAAACGCGTTGAACAGCAGGGTGGTGGCCGCGGCGATAGCCCGGGAGTCGAAGAAGTAGTCGGCGGCTGCCCCGACCGCGAGATTCTCGGTGATCCGCCGTGGTAGGGCACCCAGGATCAATGGGGTGTCCAGGTGGCTGGAGTGATTGGCGACGAAGATTGCCGGACCGCGAACGCTGTCCAGGTATTCCCGACCGTGCACCACCGGCCGGGTCTGGCTCCAGATCACCGGCTTGAGCACTCCCTGCTGCAGCGCAGTACGAAGTACTTTCGCAGGAGTGGTGCGGGCCCACGCGGTGGGGAAGTCGTCCCCATTGTCCGGGAGCTTCCAGCGCTGCGCCGAGCGTGGCACCCGGGCCTGGCCGCGCCAGCCCCGGCCGTGTCGCAGCAGCCGTAGCTCGTCGCCCAGACCCGTCATTGCAGGCCCCTCATCGCACGTCCGCCAGCACCATCGGCGGGGCGTGCAAGTAGCTGATCTGCGGATTGCGACCCACGATGTCCCGAGCCAGCTCCAACGCGTCGGCCAGGCTGGATGCGGCGCGGAAGCCGAGCCGCGCGGTGGTTGACCGGTTCCCCCCGACGAAGATCACATCATCCAGGTGTTGCATCGCGTGCGCACCCCAGTACCACATGTAGAACGGGTGCACGCCATGGTAGGCGTAGCTGGTCCGGTACAGGTGGGTGTACCAGGGATCGGTGGCGAACTGCTTCTCGTACTTGGTCTCCAGCATCACCGGATCGGTGGTCTCGGCGAGTAGCTCGTAGAAGTCGATGTAGCTCGGGTGGTGTACGGGGTGGAACTGGTGCGGCACCGGGTGGTAGAAGATCGCCACTCCACCCTGGCGCACGATTGGCTTGCCCCGGTAGAGATTGAAGAAGTAGCCGAGTCCTAACGACATCACCAAGATCGGGTTCATGATCGAGTTTACATTGTACGGGCAGATGTAGGGCAAGCCGAAGATCGCCACATCGGCTTGTCCTTGCACCTCGGTCAGCTGCTGGCGGTGCACCGCGGCCAGGGTGTGCGGGTGCACCTGGCTCGGTGCGCCGGCATGCACCCCGGTGACGCCATACGGCGCCTCGGTGGCTTGCCAGATCCGCCGCCGCAGCCTTGTGGTGGCCAGGTCGTTGCTTCGTTTCACCGCCAGGTAGCTGGCCTGGTCGGTGAGGTTCCACTCCCACTCGCGACGGGTCAGGAAGCGCAGCGCAGCGGGGAATGGCTCGTTGTTCAGTGTGGTCTCGATGGTGAACACCGGCACATACCCGCCGATGACGTCAGCCATCCGATCGTAGGAATGGTGCATCGCCGAGTTGGGGGGATCGTTGAACGACCGCGAGTGCCGCAGGGTGTGCACATTGTGATGGTGGCGCAAGCTGGCGTAGCTGGCCAACCCAACGGACACCGACTTGGAGCCGCCGTTCATCGCGGTGAGCGTGATGTTGACGTAGACGATCAGGTCACTTTCGGCGGCCCGACGGTTGATCTCCACGTCCTCGCCGTGCGGTGTGGTGCCCAGGTGGGTGAGATCGTCGGGGTTCTCTGCGTCGTGATTACGCAGGTGGTCGGGGTGAAAGGCACGGAAAACCCGCTCGCCGACGGTGCGCTTGAGTTCCGCCGGGGTCATCCGCCGGTGCAGCGAGTTGGCAGCGATCAGTTCGACGTCGTCCACCCCGGCGGCGGCGGCCAACTCCAGCACCTGCTCGATCACCCGTTGTCGGACGTCCGGAGTGCGCATCGGCGGCAGCGGCAGGGACAGATCGTCGAACACAATAGTCAGCCGCATCCCGCGACGCAGCAGCTGCGGCAGTGGGTCGCTGCCGTGCGGATGCGCCAAGGCGTGCCGGATCGCGCCCTCGAGATCGACGATGGACGGCAGCGACTCCGGCGGGTAGATCACCCGGCTGCCCAGCGGCAGGCGCTCCAGCCGGAACCCCTCACCCTCGTGCATCAGCAGCGGGGGAGTCCGCTCGTCGACGTCAAGCACGAAACCTGGTCTGCCCACGCTCTCTCCTGCCCTTAACTCTTGGCGCTCACTCTTGGCGCTGCGCTTGCCTTTAACTCGACTGCCTCTTAACTTCGGCCGGGGGCGAAGACGACCTTGATGGTGCCCAGCCGGCCGGCCGCGGCAGCGTGATCGAGCGCGTCACGCCACTGTTCCAGCGGATATTTCGTGTCAACGTAGCCGTTCAACGGCGCCGACCCCGCCAGCGCGATGGCCTCTGGGAAATCACCCCGACTGGGCTCTTCCCCTACCGCGCAGGCGCCTACTGCTGAGGCATAAGCCCCGACCAGGAGCAGCTCGCGGTACCACAGCGGGGTGAGGTCCACCCCGCCTGACGGCATCCCCGATGCGACCACCGTGCCCCCGGCCTGCAGCGACCTCAGCGCGGTGTTCAGACCCGCCGCGCCTCCGGTGCACTCGAAGGCCAGGTCCATTCCGCCGAGCAGATAGCTCTCGCCGAGCTCGGGCTCGACCAGCAGGGCTCCGGTGCTGCGGCGCAGCGTCCTGGCGGTGCTGTCGATGCCGATAATCTGGGTGGCGCCCAGCTCGCGGGCCCGGTCGGCTTGGTGGGCGTGCTTGGCGATCACGTACACTTCGCCTGCCGCGGTGAGCTTGCGCAGCGCGAGCAGGGTAAGCAGACCCACTGTGCCCGCGCCGATCACGAGCACCGACGCGCCCGGACTGATCGGTACCCGGCGCACCGCGTGTACCGCGCAGGCCAACGGCTCCACAAGTATCGCGATTTCGTCGGACAGCGGGTCCGGCACCAGGTGCAGCTGGCTGGCGTGTGCGACCATGCGGCGGCTCCAGCCGCCCCCGGTGTCAGCGCAGAATCCAGTCTGCAGCCCAGCAGCCAGCGCTCCACTGGTGATGTGGCCGCAGCGGCTGGTATGCCCGGCGATGCAAGCCGGACAGGCCGGCAGGCCGCGCGCCGCACACCGCAGCACCGGGTCGATCACCACCCGACTACCCCGCGGCAGCCCAGGCAGCTCATCGAGGGTGCGCCCGAGCACCTCGTGGCCGGGGACGAAGGGCATCGAGGTCAATGGCCCGAGGTAGGGCGAGGAACGGCCGGTGAGCAGGCCGAGATCGGAGCCGCAGATCCCGGACAGCACCGGCTCGACCCGAATCCAGGACTCGTCGGCTGGGACGGGGTCGGCCTGCTCAACCAGCCGTAGCGGCGCCACATTGCTGGCCAGAGCCCCTGCCAGCCGCCCTCCCGCGCGGGTGCCACTGACCGCGCGAGCGGCGAAGTAGCGCCCAACGGAGCGGTGATACTGCAGCGCCAGGCTCACCGTGGTACTCCTCGCGTACCGTGATCTGGCCGGACATCGATCCTGACATCGGCTCGGGTGACGTCTAGCAGCACCTCGAGCAGCCCGCCGGTGTGCTCCCCCCAGCGGTGCACCACCCAGCGGCGGCGCCGGGCGTGCCGGAAAAGCTGGGAGTCCGGGTTGACCGCATGCGGATGCCCGACGGCCTCCAGCAGCGGGCGGTCGGAATAGCTGTCAGCGTAGGCGTAGGAGCGGTCCAAGTGCAGGCCGTGGCCTTGAGCGTACTGTCGCAGCCACGCCGCGCGTGCCTCGTCGACCAGTGGCGGGGCTTCGAGAAATCCGGTCAGCACGCCGTCTTTCACGTGCATCCGGCTGGCCACCACCTCGTCGAACAGTACTGACAACGGCTCCACATGCAGGTCTACGGCACCGGTGATGAGTACGGTTCGGTGCCCGGCTGCGCGGTGGCGACGGATCTGCCGGGTGGCCTCGGGCATCACGCGGTGCAGCAGCACGTCGCCGAGCACCTCGGTGACCAGGGCCCGCAGCGCGTCGGCCCGCACGCCGGCGTAGCGGCGGAGAAAGGCGCGCAACAGTTCACCGCGGTCACGGCGCTCGGCGTAAAGGTATCGGGGGGCGCAGCGGGCCAGATCGGCCAGCTCGCGTAGCCAGCCGGAACGGGGCATTGTCGCCAATCGAGCCCACAGGTAGGACTCGACGACGTTGGAGTTCACGATGGTGCCCTCCAGGTCGAACACCGCAGCCACGTCGGTGCGTTCGGGCAGCGACAGAGACGATATCGACGTCGACTGCGACGGGGACCCGCGATGGCCGGCGGTGGAACGTCCCCGCCGCTGCCCGGCTCGGCGGACCGTGGCTGTGATCGATGGGCAGTGCACATCCTGCAGGTAGGCCCGCCAATCGATGACGGTGGGGTCGAAACCGTGCTCGGTGGCTCGCTGGGCTGGCAACGCGGCGTGCAGCTCCCGCAGCCGAGTGTCGTCGTAGATCACCTCGGCGCGGGTGTAGACGCCGTAGAGGTCGGCGTATTCCCGCAGTTGCCCTAAGTCCTGCTGCTGGCGGCCCAGGCTGGTCAGCCAATCCTGGGACCGCTTCGATGGTGGTAGTCGCAGCAGTACCCGCTCGGCTAGCGCAGTGACCCGTTCCCCGGCGTGCAGCGTCAGCTCTACCTGCTGGCTGCCGGGGAACCGCCAAGTCGGTGGCTCGACGTGGCCGCGATCACCGTCAGGCATGGGGTGGTTGTCGAAGTACTCCCGGCACAGCACGTACATGTTTTGAAAGGTCAACGGGTTACTGGCCCCGGAGCTGACGTGCAAGTATGCCGGTCCAGTGGCGGGCGGCCGGGCGGCGGCCGCGAGGATGGCGTTGATCACCAGATCGACCGGGATCACGTCGAGCACGGAATCGGGTAGCCCAGGGAATTCGCGCAGCACCCCTCGGCCGTAAGCGATGATCAGCGGGTCGGCCATCTTGAAGCCGTCGATCCACCCGGGGTACGGGTGTCGCAGCGCACTCTCCACGATGGCGGGCCGGACCACCGACAGCGGTCGGCCGGTGTGCGCCCACCGCTGTTCGGCGACCCGCTCACCCAGCGCCTTGGTCAGCGTGTAGACGTCTGGCCAGCCCAGGCTCCGGGCCCGGGTGCGACCATAGTCCACCAGCCGGCGGGTGACCCACTTAGTGCGTAACCGTTCGGCGGCGGCGGCGGTGGACTGGGGTCCAGCTTTGGCGTGTTGCTCGTCCGCTTGCGCCAGCGCGCGGCGAAGTACCTCCGGTCGCCGGGAGTCTCGCTCCACATCGGCCCGGGCGGCCAACGCCATCTCCAGCTCGAGCTGCCAGTCCACGTCGTGGTCCAGTGCTGCCTCAGCGACGACGCCCTTACGGGTGCCCGCGACGTAGGCAGTAGAAACGTGCACCACATGCGGCGAGCCGGCGAGTGCTTCGTACAGGGTCGCCACGCCCGAGACGTTGGTGCGGAATGCCTCGTCAACCGGGGGATCGAAGGACACTGTCGAGGCACCATGGATCACGACGTCGAGGTCGGCGGGTAGGGCGACCGAGCCGAGGTCGCCCTCGATGACCGTAACCCGCTCGCGCACCACCCGCACCAGTTCGTCCGCGCCGAGGCGCTCACTCAATGGGCGGAACACATTCTTGCGGAGCAATGTGCTGAGCCGGTCGGCCGCGCCGCGCTCGCCACGGGGCCGGATCAGCACCGAGACATGGGTGTCCGGGTAGCTGGCCAGTAACCGCTCCAAAGTCGCCTGGCCCAGGAACCCCGTGGCGCCGGTGAGCAGCACGTGGGACCCGGCGAGCTCCTCGCAGGACACCGGACGAGCAGGTCTCGCGGTGCTCATGTGCTCCTCCCGAGGCTGCGCCACGCCGAATCAGGCTAATTTCCTTGTGGCGCGAGCGCGCCAGCCGGATGGTCGCGGTGGTAGGCCGACAGGGCGGCCTCGCACACCCGGCGAACCGGCCATCCTAGTGCCTGCGCGACCCGCTCGGCGTCGGCGAGTTCAGGCTTGGCAGTCTGCTGTCCTCCCGGTCCGGCGGCGACCTTGACGGTGATCTCCTGCTCGGCCCCCGGCGGCCCCACCGGCACTGGCACGGTGATCCGCGGCAGCGTAGTGCGCTGCCAGAGCGCCCACCGCACGCCGAGCGTGGTGCTGTGCCGGAACAACGCGTCCACCACCGCTGGACGGACCTGCTCGGTGCACAGTGCGGTGAGCACCTGCCCAGGCCTGCCGTGTCGACCGACGGTGGCGGTGGTCCAGCAGTCCCACGCTCCGGCTGCCCGAACGGCGAGCAGCACTCCGGGCCACAGCTCGGGATCGAGATCATCGACGGTGGTCTCCACCACGGTGACCGGCTCCGCAGGGCCCGGGCCTGGCACGGCCCCAGACTCGGTACGGCAGCCAATCACCAACCGGGTGATGTTGGGTCGCTCCGGGTTGTCCCTGTGTCCGGCGCCGCTGCCCACCGCGTCGACCATCATCGGTGGCAGCGAGCCGGGCGTGGCCAGAGCCGCGATCAGGGCCGCCCCAGTGGGCGTGGTGCGCTCCCCGGCTAGGTTCCCCCCGGTCAGCGACAGACCATGGTCGGCCACGATCTGCAGCACGGCAGGTGCCGGGATCGGGATCGTGCCGTGCGCGCCGCGTGCGCTGCCACTGCCGGCTGCCAGTGCCGAGCAAGTCAGCAGCGCGTCGTCAGCGAGCAAGCCGAGCTGCTCAGCCGCGACCGCGGTGCCAACCACGTCGGCCAGCGCGTCGGCGGCCCCCACCTCATGGAACTGCACCAGTTCGGTGGGGATGCCGTGCACCGCAGCCTCCGCATCGGCGAGTAGCTGGAAGGTGCCGGCGGCTACGCGGGTAGCTGCTGCGCTCAGTCGGGCGGCCGCGATGGCGGCCAGCACTTCGGCCAGCCCCCGGGTGGGTTGGTCGGCGGCCGGGGTGATGACGACGGCTCGGGTACAGCGCAGTCCGCAGCGCCGGGTCTGCTCGGCCTCGACGTCCAGGCCGGGCACCCCTAACGAGCGGACTGCGGTGCGCACCACAGCAAGGTCAGCACCGGCGTCAAGTAACGCGCCGAGCAGCATGTCACCGGCCACACCCGCGGTGCAGTCCAGATACGCCGCTCTCAGCTCAGCCACCGTGCACCCGCGCGACGATCTTGACGGCGTGGGCCGCAGCACCGAACCCGTTGTCGATGTTGACCACAGACAGCCCAGGCGCGCAGGAGGCGAGCATCGTCGCGGCGGCAACGTACCCGCCTGCGCTCACCCCGTAGCCCACACTGGTGGGTACACCGACCACGGGCGCTCGGATCAGTCCGGTCACCACCCCAGGCAGGGTGCCCTCCATTCCGGCGATGGCGATCACGCAGTCGGCCGCGGACAGCTCGTCGAGGTAGAGAAGTAACCGGTGCAGCCCCGCGACTCCGACATCGGCGATTAACCGGTGGCCGGCACCGAGCGCTTGCAGGGTGGCGATCGCCTCGCGCGCAACCGGCAGGTCTGAGGTGCCTCCAGTGAGCACTGCAACGAACCCGCGGGTTGGGGGTAGGGCACCAACGATCACGGTCCGCCCGACCAGGTCGGCCACGACCGGCTCGGCTGGGAAAGCGCTCGGCGCCCGGCGCAGCACGCCGTCGGGACACCGGGTGGCCAGCGCGGGGAACTCGGGTTCGCTGCGCCGCTGTGCGGCCAGCAACCCCAGCGTCTGCTCCTCAGTCTTGCCGTCGGCGAAGACGACCTCGGGCACGGCGGTGCGTTGCCTACGGTCCAGATCCAGGCGGGCGATACCGCCTACTTCGCCGATCCGATCACCGGTTCCGGCTGCGCCGGCGGGCTCCTGCCCAAGATTCAACCTGGGGTCCTGCGGTGGCTGCGGTGCAGAGTCGACCACGGCGCCGACTATCTCACGCGATCCGGCGCCGCCCTGGACATGCGAGAATCGTCGACCATGCACAGTGCGGATTTCGTCAGCACCACCTATGCTGCGGCGACTTTGCTCGACCGGCTGGGACGGCTGGAGGGGTTGGTGGTGGCCTTTTCGGGCGGGGTCGACTCCGCCGTGGTGTTGGCTGCGGCCGTCCGGGCGCTCGGCGCCGATGCCGTGCTGGCCGCTATCGCCGACTCGCCCAGCCTGGCACGCGCCGAGCTCGCGGGTGCTCAGCGCGTCGCCGGGCAGATCGGGGCGGAACTGGTAGTGCTGCGCACCGATGAGCACATCGACTCGGGCTACCGGGCCAATGCCGGCGATCGCTGCTACTTCTGCAAACGGACTGTGCTCGCCGCGGTGCGCGGTCTCGCCCAGCGGCGCGGATTTGCCCACGTTGCTACCGGCACCCATCTCGATGACCGTCGCGCCTCGCACCGCCCGGGACTGCGAGCAGCGGTTGAGCTCGGGGTATGCGAGCCGCTGGCTGAGGCGGGCGCTACCAAGGAGATCGTGCGCTTGCTGGCGGCGCACTGGAATCTGACGGTGCGGGACAAGCCGAGCACCCCGTGCCTGGCCTCCCGGATCGCAGTCGGGGTACCGGTGACTGTCGAGGCGCTGGCGGTGGTCGAGCGGGCCGAGTTGGCCGCCAGCGAATACCTTGCCGACCACCAGGTTCCGGTGCGCGACCTGCGGGTCCGGCTGCTGGGTCACGCAGGATTCCGGGTAGAGCTCGACCAGGTCGCTTTGGACGGTGTTTCTCTCCAGGCACGGGCGGGGCTGCTGGCGCGAGTCGCGGAAGCGGGTCTCGGCGGGAGGGGGGACTTGGCGCGTTACCACTCAGGGTCACTTAGCGGCTGAGCGACGCCAGAGCGCAGCAGGGACCACAGCATGGACCCGGCTCGCTGGACCGGACCTGTGCTACGCCCGGCGGCATCGGGCCCCACCCCGTAGCGAGCAGCGGCGCGGCTGACCAGATGCATGTCAGCCAGACCGGGTAGCCGGTCGATCTTGTCGTCGATCTGCCTGATCATTCGGGCACCCTCCGCGCCGCCCATCAGGTAGCGCAACAGAAACGCTGTCTCCGCAGCCGGCATGATCCCTGACCCTACCGGGGTCCACGCCGCCATGAGGACAAACCGGGTCAGGAGCCGGGCGGTGCGCGAGCGCTCCAGCCGCTCCCGCGCCTGGCTGGCGTAGAAGGCCACGTGCCGGGTCTCCTGCCGCTGGATGCGGCCGACCACCCTGGTCAGTTCGGGATGGTCCGTCTGGGCCAGCAACCGTCCATAGCCGGCGTAGGTGGACCATTCGTTGATCACGCCAAAGGTCATGTGCACCGCGATGAAGTCTTCACCAATCAGATTGGCCGCCAGCGCCTGGTAAATCGGAGACAACCAGTCACTGCGACCCTGGGCAAGCCGGATGTGGCGGATCCGATCGGGGCCCACGGCCCGGCCATGCGCGGCCAGCACCTTGTCCAGTACCTCGCCGTGCCAGAACTCCTCGTAGGCCCACATGGTCAGGAACGTCGTGATCTCGGGGTCCTGGTGTGACGGAGTAACCAGCAAATCCCGCAGGTAGCAGATGGTGTGGCTCTCGACGTCGGACATGTACTGCAACGCCCTCAGCGCAGCCTCGGGTAACGGTGTGCGTTCAAAGGCGGAGTAATCGACGTCGTCGTCGACTACCCGGCGGGCGGTAACGCTGTAGTTCATAATGTCGAAGGACATAGGCACTCCTATTCGGTTGTTGCGCGGGTGCGGGTGTCCCGCGGGATTGCCCGGGTGCGGGTGTCCCGCGGGATGCCGGTGAGCACAACCTGCTGATGAGGGTTCGCGTGCCTGGGCCAAGCGGTTCGCCGATGCGGCGACGATCTTTGAAGACTGTAAGAGAAGATCAGCGTCCAGAAGCCGACGTGGGGGGGTCGGCGGGGGACGGTGCGGCACGCGAGGCGGTCTGCACGGTACCGGCCGCGAGGCGTGCCATGGTCCGTCGTCGCCCGCGTCGGCGATCCCGCCGGGTCGGGTGAGCCGGCCAGATCTCTTCGATCGCGCTGTTGAACTCGGCGCCGAGCACGATCGCCATCGCGATGAAGAACGAGAACAGCAGATACGCGATCGGGGCGGCGAGCGCCCCATAGGTGTACCCGGTGCCCGTAACCGAAGAGATATAGAGCCGCAGCCCGGTGCTGGTGACCAGGAATACCGCCATCGCCAGCAGGGCGCCGGGCAGCCCGCGGTGCCACGGCAGCTTGTTGGGTAACACCACCTTGTACAGCGTGGCCAGTCCGAGCATCAGCAGGACGCCGAGCCCGGGGTAGTAGAAGATGCTGACCAACTGGGCCACCGTGGGTCGCACTGCCTTCGGGAGCAGTTCAGGTATCAGGTCCGGGCCCAGCGCAGTCAGCGGCAGCACGAGCACTGATGCGATGAGCGCCACCGCATAGAGCAGCAGAGCGAAGATCCGCTGCCACACTGGGTGACGGACGGCGTACTGATGGTAGGCGGCAGTGATCGAGTCTACGAGGGATGCCAGCGCCGAGGAACCGGCCCACAGGGAGAGGACGAACCCGACCGAGACGATGGAGCTGTGCCCCCGGGTGAGGATCTCGGAGACCGTCGGGCGGATGATCTGGTTGACCACATCGGCGCTGAACACGCCGGTGGCCAACCGCACGATCTCCCGCTGCGCTGCCCCGACCGTGGCCGGCCCAAGCCAGCTGGTGACGAATCCGAGGCTGCCCAGCAGCCCCAGCAGCAGCGGCGGCAGCGACAGCGTCATCCAGAACGCCGCCTGAGCCGACATCGAGACGAAGCTGTCCCGCCAGGCCTTGGTAGCGGTCCGGGAGATCAGGCGCAGCAGGCCGCGCCGGGCCCGCTCGCCGGTGCCGGGTTCGGCAGCAGTGGGGCTGGCACTGACGGCGGGGGGCTCGGTGGTGGACTCGGCGGGGGCATCCATGTCGCCTCCCAGAATGGTCCATTCGCTGGAGCGCGCACAGCGTGACCCGCCGGGGCAGGTAGCGTGCGGCTGCCCGTCGAGCAAAGGAGCGCGTCGCCCGCCGTGTCCCGCCCCGCCGAGACCGCCGCTGTTGCCGCATTCTCGCGCCCGCCGCTGCGCACCTGGCAGCGCAGAGCGCTGGCCCGGTACCTGGCCACTGCGCCGCAAGACTTCCTTGCGGTCGCCACGCCGGGTGCCGGCAAGACGACCTTCGCCTTGCGGGTGGCAGCCGAACTGCTGGCCGACCGGACCGTGCACGCGGTGACCGTGGTCGCCCCCACCGAGCACCTCAAGCACCAGTGGGCGGCAGCGGCCGCCGAGGCGGGTTTGGCGCTGGACCCCGAGTTCCGCAACTCGGTGGGCGCCACCTCTCGCGATTACCACGGCGTCGCCGTCACCTATGCTCAGGTCGCGGCGCACCCGACCCTGCACCGGGTGCGTACCGAGGGACGCCGCACCCTGGTGGTGCTCGACGAGATCCACCACGCTGGAGATGCCAAGAGCTGGGGCGAGGGGGTACGGGAGGCGTTCACTCCGGCGGTGCGCCGACTCGCCCTGACCGGAACCCCGTTCCGGAGCGACGACACCCCGATCCCGTTCATCAGCTATGAACCGGATGGCGCTGGCGCGTTGCGTTCTGCCGCAGACCACTTCTACGGCTACTCCGAGGCGCTGGCTGACGGGGTGGTGCGGCCGGTGATCTTCCTCGCCTACTCCGGCGAGGCCCGCTGGCGGACCAGCGCGGGAGAGGAGTACGCGGCGCGGCTGGGGGAGCCGCTCACCGCCGAGCACACCGCCCGGGCCTGGCGCACCGCGCTAGATCCGGCGGGGGAGTGGATCTCCGCTGTGTTCGCCGCAGCGGACACCCGGCTGGCCCAATTACGCGCTGGCGCGCTGCCCGACGCGGCCGGCCTGGTGATCGCCACCGACCACACCGCCGCCAGAGCCTACGCCGGGACCCTGCGGAAGATCACCGGTCGGGAACCGGTGCTGGTATTGTCCGACGACCAGTCCGCCTCCAGCCGGATCGCCACGTTCGCCGACTCCGATGAGCGCTGGCTGGTCGCGGTCCGGATGGTGTCCGAGGGCGTCGACGTACCCCGATTGGCGGTCGGGGTGTACGCGACATCGGCGGCTACCCCGCTGTATTTCGCCCAGGCGGTGGGTCGGTTCGTCCGGTCCAGGCGTCCCGGCGAGACCGCAACGGTGTTCCTGCCCAGCGTGCCCGTGCTATTGGGGCTGGCGAGCGAGCTGGAGAAACAACGCGATCATGTGCTTGGTGCGCCGCACCGGGCTGACGAGGGCTGGGACGACGCTGCGCTCGCGCAGGCCAACGCCCATCATGACGAGCCCGGCGAGCAGGAGCGCGCGTTCACCGCGCTGGGCGCCAACGCCGAGCTAGATCAGGTGATCTACGACGGTGCTTCCTTCGGCACGGCCGCCTTCGCCACTACCGAGGATGAGCAGGACTACCTCGGGCTGCCCGGGCTGCTGGAGCCCGACCAGATGCGGGCGCTGTTGCGGCGGCGTCAGGAGCAGCAGCTCGCCCGGGCAACGGAGCGCTCGACGGAGCACTCCGTTGGGCCATCGGTGCCCGCCCGACCGCCTACGATGCGGGAACGCCTCGCTGAGTTGCGCCGGGAGCTCAACACCCTGGTCGCGTTGGCCCACCACCGCACCGGCCGGCCGCACGGGGTGATCCACCAGGAGATCCGCACCGCGTGCGGCGGCCCGCCCACCGCGATGGCCACCGTCGAGGAACTCGAAAAACGCATCGCCTACCTGCGCTCCCGGTAGGTGATCAGCCTGTGCACGTAAGCTCACCGCTGGTGCTGGCGCTTGTCGCGGGGGATCCCGACGGGGACCTCGGCGTGTCGTGTCAGCCTTGCCGAAAGCGTACGCGACGATCTCCGCCATGACCGAGCGCAAGAAGGTCGGGCGCCCCAGCAAGGGTGATCGCGTCGTCACCTGGACCCGTTTGCCCAGGGCGCACCGAGAAAAGGCGGAAGAACTAGCGGCTGAGTGGGGGCAACCGCTCTCGGAAGTGCTTGCTGCCCTCATTGCGATCGGCTTCGACCACTGCGGCGAGCTCACCCGGCCTGCGGCTCGATCGGACCCTCATGAGGGGTTGCCGCTGGATGGGGCCTCGTAAAGGTCTGAGGAGGCTACCCTATGGAGGACTCCTCAGAGACTGGCTTCCACCTCGACGCTGAAACCCTCCGAACCGGGGATGAGGATCGGCTGCAGCGCGGTGTGGTCTCCTCGCCCGGCACGTGTCCATTCTTTGATCAAGGCTCGGAGCGATTCTTCGGCCTCCCCGGTGCCGGCGATGACCATGTCCCGAGGTCGAAGGAACGCTGCGGAGTCGTTGAGTACGAGCCCGATGCCTGAGACGCTGCTGGGACCGACGCCGCCGAATCCGGCAGAAGCTAGGCCGTGGGGTTGCCGGGCGTAGAGGTAGCCGTAGAACGCGCAGCGTGCCGGGTAGTCGTCGTCGAGAGGACTCGGAACCGAGCGCCCCGCGGCGATCATCTGGGCGGCGTGGTGGGCGCGTTCGGGGTTATCGCGCACTGTTGGTGCGCTGACCCACACGATCCCGCGGCCATCGAGCTGGTGTAGCGCGTCGCAGTGCCGGATCGGTACGGCGACCTCTGTGATCACCTCTGGGTACATCTCGATGAATCCGCCGGCCTGGACGTCGCGGGGGATTGCCCGGCCGTGGTGAAGGTCGACGCGCAGGAGTAGGTGGGCCTGGGCGATCGGGGCGACCTTGACCGGTGTAACGATCACCGCCCGGTCAGCGGCCTGCTCGACCCAGGCCCGGGGTAGCAGGTGCGGGGCGGCCCAGCCAATGATCCGGTCGTAGGGCGCCCCGGCGGCCCACCCTAGATACCCGTCAGTGGTATGCACTGCCACATTGCCGACGCCACCCTGCGCGTGTTTGATCCGGGCACGCTCGGTGAGGCGTGAGTCGACGTCGAGGGAGACCACGCCGCCCTGCTTGCCGACGATGCGGCCAAGCAACGCTGAGGTGTAACCGCTGCCAGTGCCGACCTCGAGCACCCGCAGTCCCGGTTGTAGCTCAAGCATCCGGCACATGTGCACGATGGTGTCCCGCGCGGTGCTCTGCGTCAGGAACGATCCGTCGGGCTGGTGGACGTAGCTGTCGTAGTCGAGTGCGGCGGCCGCCTCGGTGATGAGGTCGTTGGCGAGGGACACCTGTTCTCCTGGCGGTGACTGTCGATGGTGAGGATGGGCAGAGAGGACTGAACGGGCACGAGCTCGCCGACCGGATGCCCATCGATCTCGACCCACGCGTGCGCAGTGAACGGCGGGGTGCGCACGCCCAGACGCCAGCAGACCGATCGGCGCCGTAGCCCGCACCATAGGGACAACCGCGAGGGATCGTTCCAGGCAGGCGACCCGGGCCGGGAGCCATCGGCTGGTCTGGTCGATCGCATTGAGCAGGTCGGTCACCTCGCGGACGGTGGCGCCTCGTTTGGCCCGGCGACTCAGCAGGCGGGCCACCCGTTCGATGCGGTGGAAACCTAGTGCCCGCAGCGCGAGGGTCACGCTCGCCAGGACGGCCCAGGCCACCGCGCGCCGCCTGGCGGGAACCTTCCGGACGCCGGGATCGACTGCCATTGGCGTGGTCATCGGGCGTGCTCCAGCAGGCCCACCTCGGTCAGCTTCCCGACCAGTAGCCGGGTGTCGATGAGAACCTGGTGGAAGGGCCTGTCGTAGCGCTGCGATACCGCCCGCGTGGCCAGCGAGAGGTCGCCGCCGTGCATGCCGAGCGCGTTCCACAGGGTGGCGCCAGTGTGGTTGAGCCGGAACATTTTCCCGGAGCGGGTCTCCAGAAGCACCAGTGCACCATCACCGGTCGGCGTCACGTGCACAGACGTGCTCACCTGGTATTCAGGCATGAGCACGCTCTCGGTGGTGCGCTGGGTCATCGGCCGTAGGCAGGGTGCGTAGCCAGAGTTCGGTGCCGAGTACCTGGTCCAGCGCAGCGAGCGGTATGGGTAGCCCGGCGGCGCCACGAGCCAGATCGGCGCGCACCGCGGAGTCGTCGAGCAGGCCGAGACTGGCCAGCCGGGAGCTGGTCAGCAGATCGCTGAGCACGTGGTGGTGCCGGGCCAGGCCGCGGTAGGTGAGCATGGAGTAGTCGCCCTTGGTGGAGCGGGTGAGCACGGACTCGGGTACCAGGCCGGTCATCGCGGCGCGCAGCAGCGGTTTGGCCTGCCACGGGCTGGCCCGGTTCGCGGCGGGTACCGCCAGGCACGCGGTGACCACGGCGTCGTCGAGGTACGGGGCGTGCAGCTGTACGGACTGGGCCGCGGCCAGAGCGGTGTGGATGCGATGGGCTCGGCCGTAGGCGTGGATCATGGCGAGGCTGGCGGCATCTCCTGGGCCGCCGCCGCTGGAGCACGTGCTAGCGGTGGTGCGCAGTGCGGTGGCGGTCAGCTGCCGGGCGTGGCGGGTGAACCAGTGGTGGCAGTCCGGTGCCGGCGCCCAGTTGATCAGATCTTCCCACCGGCGCGGTCCGGTCGGGCTGTCGCTGTCGTGCTCCAGCGAGCGGGCGTAGTCCTCCAGCGCCTGTGCCCGAGTTGTCCTGGCGAGCCGGGTGGCGAGCGTGGCGAGCCGGTGGGCCGGGCGGTGCCGCAGCCGCGCCCAGTCCGCCGCGTGTCGCCGCAGCTCGCCCCGCGTTCCGCGGCGGGCCAGGTCGGCGAGGTAGGCGGGTGGTGCTAGTAGCACGGCGTCGCCGCCGTCTCCGCTCAGGTGCCCTCGACTGCCCAGCCGGTTGACCGCAGCCATCCACCAGCGCAGCCGGGCGAAGATCGACACATCCTGGAACGGCTCATCGGTGTGCGGTATCTCGGTCAGCGCAGTGTAGGGATCCACCTCGCGGGGCAGCGGCAGTTCGACGTGTTGCAGGCCAGGGATCGCGGCAGCGACCTGGCGGGCATGCGCCGGATCGTCGCCGTCCAGCTCCGTGGCGACCACCGTGATCGCTGGCAGCGTCGACCCGTGCCGGGTGGCGGCGGCAAGCGCGACCACGGTCGAGGAGTCCAGACCCCCGCTCAGGTCCATGCTCATCTCGCGGTAGGCCTGCGTTCGGCCGCGCACCGCGGTGGTCAACGCCCCGGCCAGCCGCTGGGCACCTTCGGCGAGCCCAACCGAGGCCAGCGGGAGCTCGCGGCACACCACCACGGGCCGAGCGCTGGAGCCGACTAGCAGCACTCCGCCGGCCGGCACCGCCTGGACGTGCCGGTACGGGCTGCCTTCCGACCAGGTCTCCGGGACCGAACCGGAGAGCAGGCGGGCGGCGAGCCACTGCTCGTCCACCTCCCTGCCCACCTGCGCGGCGATCACCGCCGCGCAGGACGAATAGACCAGCGACCCAGCCACCGTCGCGTAGAAGACCGGCCACACTCCGGCGAGGTCGGTCACGACAGTCACCTGCCGGGGCTGACGAATCACGAGCACGCCGCTTCCGGTGATGATCGCGTCCAGCTCGATCAGATCAGCATTCCGCGCGAACCGGTACCCCACCGCGACCAGCTCTGCGTCGCTGACGGAGCTGAATCCGAACAGGTCGAACACGAACTCGTTCGTTTCGATGTGGCGATGTCGGCCCGGCGCGTCGGTGATCCGCAGCGGACAGGTGGTGATCCACTGCCGCCCTCGGCTGGGACCGGTGGTTCTTCCGGCCCCCAACGCTGGAACGACCTGGCCGACAAAGGTCATCGGAGCCGGCTCAGTTGTACCACTGCTTCATGTCCGCCGTATCCACGGCACCGGATCCCTGCGTCAGCTCCACGACCGAACCCAGTTCGATCAAGCTTGGAACCTCGTAAGCACTGTCGGTGGTGATGTCGTGTTGATCGGGTGTGCCTTCCATGACACTCTCCTCCAAGTCTAGCAGTCATCGCTTGGCCGAGACTAAGCTAGTCGGTAGATCCCATAATGTCAAGACTAGGCAGGCTTAAGTTTCTGGAAGTTCGGCGATCAGCTCGCGGAGGAACGCCCGCAGCGGCTCACCCTCCGTAGCAGCGGCCCGCAGCCCGTCGAAGTGCTCGACGTACTCGCGGACTTCTGTATCCCCACGGACTCTCAGAGTCCGGGTCACGGTGCCTGCCCATACGATTGCGTCGTTGTCCAGATCTGGATCGCCGATCACGGAGTACCCATGGTGCTGGTGCACCCGCTCGTCAGCGTCGAACCGGATCACTCCCAAGCCGATGTTGGGTTGCCGGGAAAGCTCGACTAGCCGCTCCAGTTGATTACGCATCGCTGCTGGTCCAATGAGACGGCGGCGCAGCGCAGCCTCGCCCATCACCAGCTCGAACCGCTTACGTCCATCTGTGAGTGTGGCCTGGCGTGCGAGCCGGGCGGCCACTGCATGATCTAGGCTTGCTACCAAGGCACCCGGACCAAGCCGGAACATCGCTTCGATGTAGGCGCGGGTCTGAGCCAGACCAACGACGACATTGGGGTTGAATACCCGGACCACGGACGCCGTTTCTTCGAGACGCTGGATCTCCTGCTGCACCCGGCGTGGCCCAGGGGCCAGCGTGCGGCGCCACTCAGTGAACTCAACGGCCATCCGGTCGGCGAGCGCACTGAGTTCCGCGCGTAGCTTAGAGGATGCCTTGGTCGCCACTGCCCAAGCTTCGACATCGGATGGCTGCGGCAGGGTGACGCCCCGCTCGGTCTTGGACACCTTTGACTGCGACCAGCCGAGTTGATGTGCGAGCTGCGTGGTGGACAGCCCGGCGCTGCCTCGAAGGTCGCTCAGTGCTTCGGCCAGCCGCCGTCGATCATCGGAGAACTTGTTCACCCCATCATTCTGAGGGTTTCAGGCGTGAGGTTCTTGCGGGCCAGGTAATCGGTCACGGATTCCGAATGTTGTAATGCAGTATCTCGCATCCCACGATAAAATTCGATATCATCGATGAGTTCGGGGTACAGGAAGCGCCCCTCGTCATCGTAGATCATTCGTACCACGATCTCGTCATCGAAAAGCCAAAAGTCCTCGTGCAGATCCGTTAGGTCGGGGTGGTCGTCTCGATCAACGACATAGATCTCACTGCCGGCCGCTACGCTCTCCAGGTAACTATAAAGCTCAAAGCGTAGGTAAGCGGTCAAGGGTTGGTCCAGGATGTGCACTCGGTATCGCCGAAAACCGCGAGCCGCATCCTGCTGAATCCGAGCCAGTAGTTCGTTGTTTTCTGTAGTACGCGGCGGTAACGGTTCACCAGCCTTCCAGGCTGAAAAGTCGGCCTCCTCCCCGGGCACCAGATACTGCGGCAAGGTCTCCAGCCGGAAAGCTGACTGTTTCGCGGCGCCAGCAATGCGACGCAGGTTGTCTAGGTCCATGACTGTCTAGCGGAGACCGTCTAGCGGATCCGCGCGTTGCGGACCACGCGCCGAGAGAGCCGGATGGCGCCCTCTCCGGGACCGAGTGGGACCGGTGAGGGGTCGAGCAGAGGGGCCACCGCTATGACATCGTCGGGAAGCTCGTCGTCCTCCCATATCCCAGAGCACGTCATGTCAACCCTCTCGCACTCGCCGGACAACCGTCGTATCGCCATCGTTCTTCTCCCGATTGGTAGTCAAGTCGTGACAACAGTGTGTACTCTCGACTAAGCTCTGTCAAGAGATCCCTCTGAGGGTCTCTGGGGTGAGGTTCTTGCGGGCCAGGTAGTCGGTCAGCGGTTCGCTATGGTGCAACGCGGTATCCCGCATCTCACGATACGGCTCGATGGCCTCGATGAGTTCGGGATAGAGAAAATGCCCTTCATCGTCGTAGATCATCCGCACCGCGGTCTCGTCGTCGTAAAGCCAGAAATCCTCGTGGAACTCCTTCAGCTCGGGGTGGGAATCACGGTCGGCGACATAGATCTCGTTGCCGACCGCCATTCCCTCCAAGTAGCTATAGAGTTCGAAGCGTAAGTAGGAGGTTAGCGGCTGGTCTAGGATATGCACCCGGTACCACCGGAACCCGGTCGTGCTATCGCGCTGCAGCCGAGCCAGCCACTTGCTGTTCTCGGGGGTACGCGGAGGTAGCGGCTCGCCAGAATTCCACATAGCGAAACGCTCAGCTTTCTGAGGTACCAGATACTGCGGTAAAGTCTCTAGTCGGAATGCGGATTCTTTCGCTTCGTCACTTATGCGGCGCAGGTCGTCGAGGTCCATGATTGACTAACCGATCCGTGTGTCGTGTACTACCCGCTTCGGGCAGTCGCCATATCGCCATTGTCAGGGTCGTTCAGCAGCTAAGTCGCGCCAACAGCGTATGTTCGCGACTAGCCTGCGGTCAAGGACCAGGGTCGAGTAAGCAGCGGGGTGAGGTCTCGGGGAGATCGGCAGCGGGGCGTCAGGCGGGGGTTGCGGCGACCTTGCGGGCTCGGCGGGCCAGCCCCTGCGCGTCGCTGCCGGGCCGGGAGTCCAGCGCGTCGGCTAGCGACGTGAGCCACAGCTCGCGGGCCAGGCTGGAGCGCAACCTTGCCGCGTCGTCGATCGCGGCGGCGGCCAGCGGGAGCCCGTCGTGGTCCCCGGCCTGCACGTGCAGCCGCGCCAGTGTGATGTCCGCGACCACCCCCTCGCACCGGTCGGTGCCCTGCTTCCAGGTCTGGATCGACGTGGCGACGGCTGCCTCGGCGGCGTCGAGCTGGCCGAGCTGCAGCAGCGTCTGCGCCGTGGTCAGGTCCATGTCCGCCCGGGCGTGCACGCTGGGTGGCTCCCACTCATCCCGCGCCTTGGCGAGCTCCGAGCGGGCCTGGCCCTGGTTCGCGGCCGGGTCTAGCCTGGCCAGCGCGTACGCGGACACGGCGGACAACTCCGATCTCAGCAGGGGCACTCGGGATTGTCGCGCGGTGCGTCGCTCAACCGCAGGTCGCCGAGCTGAAGTAGCTTGAGCGCATTGTTCGGGTGGGACCGGTCGATGAGCATCCTTCCGGCGTGCCGCATCGCGTACGCCGCCCGGTAGGCGTCGCCCGCATCGGTGGCGAGCTCCACGGCCCGGCCAAAGTGATAGGGCGACCGGGCAACGGCACCGACATCGTGGCAGCACCATGCGGCGATGGTGTGCAGGTCGGATAGCGTGGCCAGCAGGGCGCGCCGCGCGGTGTCGGAGGCGTCCACGGTGAGCCACTGATCCGCCCGCTCCGTGAGCGCTACGGCGGCCCTGGCCTGCCCGCCGTAGGTGCGTGCCAGGATGCGCAGGTGCTCAGTGTGCCTGCGGATCCTGGCACGACGTCGACGGTGCCGGTCCGGGACGGCAGGTCCACAGGGCCGCCAGATGCGGCGAGACCGGGGGCCAGCTCGCCGATGCGCTCGATCTGGGTGCCGAATGTGGCGACCGCGCCCAGAGCCAGCAAGTGCTCGAAGTGCCTGCGTAACACGTCCTCATCAACCCCTTTCGGGGGTTCGGCGGTCGTGAGCTCGTCAGCGTAAGCGCCGAAGGAGAGCCCCATGCGCTCCCGGGGGATGCCGAGGCCCTCGGCGATGCGCACCAGCACGTCGTAGCCGATGACCTTCCGCCCCTTGACGATCTCCGAGATCTCGGGCTGCTGGGTTCTGGTCGCCTTGGCAATCCGGCGTTGGCTCCACCCGTGTTCGCTCAGTACCCGGTAGAGGGCGCTGATGTCGCGAGCGGCCAGGAAGGCGCGCACGTCAGGCCGGGCGATCAGGTCCGGGTCAACCGGATCGGGCCGCTCGGCGGGTTCCTCGCTCATCACCATCACCCCGTCCCTTCAGCGCGTGTGATCGGGTAGACAGTAACGGCCCACCGCCCGTGCTGCGTGGTTGCGCCTGTGCCTGGGAGCTGGTTGGGACGGGAGGGCGGTGTAGCGGTGTGAACTTCTCCGGCACCGCAGCCGAAGACGGGGCCTCGCTGCCGGTTAGGCCTCGCTGGCCTGGATATCCGCCGCAAGCTCTTTCAGCTTTGGCGAGTGCTCGCGGGCATGGTGGTTGCAGAACAGCAGTTCGCCACCGGAAGGCAACACTGCCCGGACGCGCGCGGTGGCGCTGCATCGGTCGCAACGGTCGGAAGCAGTCAACTCAGGGCGGGCAAGCGTGCTGGTCATGGCTTCTCCCTCCGTCCTGGCCCGGTCGGTGCGACCAGACCGGTTCAACCGGCTGCGGTACTGACGGAATCCACCCGTCCACCCTGACATCGGATCCCAGTGTCCCACTGTTGCAGACGAACGCGGTCCACGATGTGTTCCCGAGGTGACCGTCGCGTGTCTGGAGCTAGTACCGCACTCCCTGCGTTAGCGCGCAAGGGTGAGCCAGGTTCGTAGGGGTGGCAGCTGCCGCACCCGCTGGAGACCGCGGGCATCGTTGCTGTCGCGTTTGGCGATCGCCGCCGCGCGCTAGCCTGACCACAAGCATGATCGGTGGGCGGGAGGACGGACATGGTCGATGCGGGGGCGCTCGCCTTGGATCTGGCGGCTAACGGCGTTGTCGGGGTGACTATCACCTGGGCGGACAACAACGGGATACCGCGATCCAGGACAGTGCCGATCGCGTCGCTACCCCAGGTGGCCAAGCGCGGGATTGGGGTCTCCACGCTGTTCGCGGTCTTCGACACCCACGACGCGATCACCTTCGCGCACCACGGTCTGGCCACCCCGTCCGGCGATGTCCGATTGATACCAGACCTGCGCGGGTTGACTCGGCTCGCCGGGCAACCCGCGCTGGCATGGGCACCCGGGCGGCAGATCGCTGTGGACGGCTCGCCTTGGCCGTACGATCAACGTGGGGTACTCGAAGCTCAGGTCGAGGCGGCCGCCGCCGAGGGGTTGAAGGTCAGAGCCGGCTACGAGATGGAGTTCGTGCTCACTCAGGCCGGCGACCTCGGCGATTCCGGCGCAGAACCGCGGCTCGCCTACCACGCTCCCGCCTACAGCCCGCACGCCCTGCTGGCCGTGGACGAGTTCGTGGCCGACCTGCTGGCCGACCTGGCGGCCAACGGGGTGCCGGTCAATCAACTGCACGCCGAGTACGGGCCGGCTCAGGTGGAGCTCAGCATCGTCGCAGCTGATCCGATCACCGCCGCTGACCGGCAGCTGCTGGCCCGCCAGACCATCCACGCCGCGGCCAGGGCGCACGGTCTGCGGGCCTGCTTCGCGCCGCTGTTCACGGCTGCGGGCGTGGGCAACGGCTGGCACCTGCACACGTCGGTCTGGCGCGGCGGACGCAACCTGCTGGCCGGCAGTGCCACTGCTGTTGACCGTCCTGGCCTCGACGGCGCAGGCTGGCTGGGCGGGTTGCTCCGCGACCTCCGGGCGTTGGCCGCGATCACCGCGCCGAGCGTGCCGTCACTGGCCCGGCTGAGGCCCGGCTACTTCGCCAGCGCCTACCAGTTTTGGGGAGTGGAGAACCGCGAGGCGCCGCTGCGCTATGTCCTCGGTTCGGAGCTGCTCGGCGCCGACCACGCCAATGTCGAACTCAGGGTTTCCGATGCCTCAGCCAACCCGTACCTGGCACTGGCCGCAGTGATCGCGGCCGGCATGGCGGGGCTGCGTGACGGCGCCGACCCCGGCGAACCGATTCAGGTCGACCCTGGTGCGTGGAGTGCGCGGGACCGCGCAGCCTGTGGCCTCACCCGCCTGCCGACCACACCTGCCGAGCAGGAGGAGGCGCTTACCGGCTCCAAGCGGCTCACCGCAGTGCTCGGGGAGCCGCTGCTCGGCGCGTTCCTCGCGGTGCGCCGGTCCGACGCGGCCTGGGCGGCTGACCGATCCCTGGACGATGTCGTGGCCGCGCACCGCTGGCGGTATTGAGCCTCGTCACGGGGTGTCGTGGTCACGGGGTGTCGTGGGACCACACCTGCAGGAGCGCATCAGGGATGCCCCACCAGCCCAGCGGGGTGAGCCGCTCACGCTCGTCCACAGCGCCGAGCATCTGCCATTGTTCCACAACAGTGATGAACCACCCCGCCAGCACGTCGATGTCATCGTCGTCGTCCCCACCTGTGACGAACCGGGCAAGGTCCTCGGCGGAGGCGGGAGTCCCGGGACCGCCGCGCGCCAGCGCGGCGACCGCCTCCAGCCACTCCTCGTGATCGAGAGCGGACGCGGAGAGTTGGTCGACCGGGATGTCCTCGGGTGGCTCATCCACCGGGCTGACCACGCCCGCAGCTAACTGTAGCCACAGTTGCTCGTCGTCGGAGTCCAGGTTGCTCGAATCCACCCCACCGCCCGCGCGGAGTAGGTCGGCCGGCCATCCCCCACCCGTCAACGCGGTACGCAGGCTCCGGCAGGCAGCGTGTAGCTCCGCGTCCGGCCGAGGGCGTTCGCCTACGTCAGCAAGGATGTCCTGGAGTTCGTCGAGAGCGGCCTGCTCGGCAGCGTCCCACTCGGCGAAGAAGTCGTCATCCGCTTCGTCGAGCAGCTCATCCATGGGCACCCGGCCGTCCGGCAACGGCGAGTTCATCCAGCGTTCTTGCAGTTCCCGGTACTTCCGCGTGGCTACTGGGTCATCAGCGAGCAGCCGGTCGGGGTCGATATCTCCTGCGGTGAGGCGTTCCTCGAGATGCCTGACGAGCAGGTTATGCAATTCATGCGTGAGCGGCGTGCGCGCCTGCTCGTCATCCCATACATGCAGCCCGATGATCGCGGTCGGTTCGGTCCCGGTCGCCTCAAGCCAGCCGTGCACCTCGCCGACTGTGGCTGTGCCTTCGGCGATTCGTCTGAGAACGGACTCGGCGGACTCCCAGAACCTGGCCGAGAACGGGTTACGCGCTGCGAGCAGCTCACGGCGCAACCCGGGCATGGCAGTCATCGCCTCCACCGCGGGCATGCTGAGCATCAGTCGGGCCACATCACGTCGGGTGAGCTCAGCCGACGGGCGGTGTGCGTGCGCAAGCAGCGCGCTGGCGTCAATTGTCACGCGCCGATGTTAGTGCGCAGGCCAGTTCGCCCCTGTCGTAGGGTCGTGGTCAGCTGCGGCGATGATGAAATCGTGGCTCGCCGGTAGCGTTGTTCGGGTGGCGAGCATGGTGGAGCGGGCCCACACGATCGCGGAGGAAGTGCTGTTTCCGGCGGCCCTTGAGGTTGACGCTCAGGGAGTCATCCCGAGTAGCCATTTCGACCTACTTGCCGCACAGGGCTTTTACGGTCTCGCGGGTGATCCCGAGCGCAGTGGCATCGAGGTCGACTTCCCGTCCCTCGTCGGCATTCTCGAGACGCTGTCGGGTGGGTGCCTCACCACGACGTTCACGTGGATTCAGCACCACAGCGTGGTGCGAGGCCTCACCGGTACGACGAACGCAGACCTGCGGGAAAAGTACCTCGGCGCGGCGATCCGGGGCGAGTTGCGCGGTGGGGTGGCCTTCGCCGGCGCGATTCCGCAGCCTCCGCGGCTATGGGCGACGGCTACCGCTGGTGGCTGGCTGGTGAGTGGCGAGGCTCCGTTTGTCACTGGGTGGGGCATCATCGATGTGCTGCAGATCTCGGCACGCAACACAGCGCTCAAGGTGGGGGAGTCCACCGGCACCGTCGTCACCGGGCTGGTCGATGCCGAGGCCAGCGCTAGCGTCACCGTTGAGAAACTGCACATGCTAGCCGCCCAGGGCAGCAACACCGTCCGCCTGCGCTTCGAGAACTATGTCCTACCGGCCGAGAAGGTCACCGCCGAAGTCTCGCACCGTGACTTCCTCGCCAACCAACGTATGAGCTCGCGGCTGAACGGTTGCCTTGCGATGGGAGTCGCCGGGCGGTGCATCCGGATGATAAGCGAGGCCCGCCGACCCGAGGTCGCGGAGCTGCTGCATGCTGAGCACGGTGTGATCCGCGACCGTCTCGACGGTGGGCTCGGCGACCCAGAGACGCTGCCAGCGGCCCGCGCCGCCGCCTCCGAGCTTGCTTACCGCTGCGCCGGCACACTCGTGGTGGCGGTCGGCAGCTCAGGGATCCTCGCGCGGCAGCATGCGCAGCGACTGGTCCGGGAGGCGACATTCACCCTTGTCGCCGCCGGCAGGCCGGAGATCAAGGACAACCTGCTGGACGTGTTCGGTCGTGTCCATGGGTAAGCTCACCGCGGTGAATGAGGCCGGTCGCACAGTGTGATCATTACGGGTGGTCATTACTGGATGACAAAACACCCTAGGTAAGGGGGCTTGGATGAAACGTGCGCCTGCGTTGTCCGTCGGGCTGGCGCTCGCAGCGGTGGCGTCGTTAGCGCTGGCGTGCACATCTGCCGCGGGTACCACCCCGCGGCACGGACCCGTCGGTCCAGTCCCCGCAGGATTGGAACGGTTCTATGGTCAACACCTGGCCTGGGGCGGCTGCTCCGCATTCGCCAAGACCCCGAGTGACCGGAAGACCTACGCCGACCCCGGCCTGCAGTGCGCATACCTCAGCGTGCCCTTGGACTACGCCAATCTGAGCGGCCGGGTCATCAAGGTCGGTCTGCTCCGCCGACCCGCGTCGGACCCAGCGCACCGCGTCGGCTCCTTGGTGATCAACCCGGGTGGTCCCGGCGCATCCGGCATGAGCAACGCGGCCAGTCTCGCGGACGCAATCACGGACAATGACGTGGGACGACGTTTTGACTTCGTAGGTTTCGACCCGCGCGGTGTTGGCTCGAGCGAACCACAGGTTGTCTGCCGGAACGCTGAAGTGCGGGACCGTGAACGCCTGATGAACCTCAACGTCGACACCTCACCGGATGGTGTGGCGAAGACCGAAGCCCAAGAAAAGGCCGACGACGAAGGATGCGTCAGAGGTACCGGAAAAGATGTACTCGCAAACATCGGCACCCGTGAGGTGGTCCGCGACATGGATGTCATGCGGTCGGCCCTCGGCGACGAAAAACTGACCTACCTCGGTTATTCCTACGGCACTCGGATCGGTACCAGCTACGCTGAAACCTTTCCCAAAAATGTCCGCGCAATGATCCTCGACGGCGCTGTCGATCCAGCGCAGGATTCGGCTGCCCAGCTCGTTGACCAGGGCCGAGGATTCCAGAAAGCCTTCGATGCCTTCGCGGCGTGGTGTGCAGGCCGTGCTGATTGTGCTTTGGGGCAGGACAAGAGCCAGGCTGTGAGTAAATTCCAGGCCCTTGTCCGGCCGTTGATCAACCAACCGGTGGGCGTGTCCGACGGGCGCAAGCTGTCTTACACCGACGCCACTATAGGCACCGTTCAAGCGCTGTACTTGTCCGACCTCTGGCCAATGCTGAATCGCGGCCTGCAGGAACTCGCGCAGAGCCGCGGAGATGTTCTCATGCGCCTTGCCGATAACTACTACGGACGGTCGCAAGACGGTACCTACTCCACTGAGATGGATGTCTTCCAGGCCGTCCTCTGCGTCGACAATCCGCCCATCAAAGACCCGAACGTGGCCCGCAATATCGACGCTCAATACCGGAAGGTCGCCCCATTCCTCGACACGGGCCAACCACCCTCAGCTGCCCTTGATAACTGCGCTTTCTGGCCCGTGCCTCCCACCGGCGCACCTCACCATCCGCAGACCCCCGGGCTGCCCACAACGATGGTGATCTCCACGACGCAGGATCCCGCGACGCCCTATCAGGCCGGGGTCAACCTTGCCCACGACCTCAATGCACGCCTGCTGACCTTCGACAGCACTCAACACACTGCCTTCTTGCAAGGCAACAGCTGCGTCGATCACGCCGGGATCACTTATCTCACCAGCCTTAAGCTTCCAGCCGAGGGAACCCGTTGCGAACCCGCGAGTTGAGTGCTGCCCTGAGCACTCAATAGTAGCTATTCGCGCGCTGCGCTCGGTGGCTGCTGGGTTGGTCCTCGGCAAGCCGCTCCTCGCATGACCTCGCCGCAACGGGGAGCAGCCACCGAGCGCAGAGGACTGCATCATCCCCTCTATGCTCCGCGCATTACCTCCAAACTTCACTAGCTGGGTCGGCGTCGCAACGGGGGGCGAACGGCCCTACGGCTATCAGTCCCGGCTTGCCGAACAGGGGCTGCCGGATGTGCTGCGGGTGCCGACGGGGACCGGTAAGACCCTGGCCGCGGTGCTGCCGTGGCTGTACCAACGCGCTGGGCATCCGGACGCAGAGGTGAGAAAGATGACCGCGCGCTGGCTGGTGATCGTGTTGCCGCAGCGCGCGCTGGTGGAGCAGACCGTCGACGTGATCGAGGGATAGCTGGAAAACCTCGCGCTTGACGTGCCCGTGCACCTGCTGATGGGTGGCGAGGATGCCGGCGATCGGGACTGGAAATCGTATCCGGAACGGGAGCGGATCTTCGTCGGCACCTTGGACATGGTGCTGTCCCGGTTGCTCATGCGGGGATTCGCCGAGTTCCGCAGTACTTGGCCGATGAGTTTTGGCCTGCTCCATGCCGGAGTGCAGTTTGTGTTCGACGAGGTGCAGCTGATGGGACCAGGACTGCCGACGTCCTTGCAACTGCAGGGCATGCGGGAGGCGATGGGCACCGCGGTGCCGTGCCGGTCGATGTGGATGTCAGCGACCCTCGACCCGGCAGAGCTGGCCACGGTGGACTTCCGGCGCGCGCTGTCCGTCGTGGAACTCGACGACGAGGATCGCTCCGGCCCGGTAAGCATTCGCATCAAGGCACCCCGGACCGTGCGGCGGCTCGACCTGGGTGACGTCGACGACCGTCGGTACCCAAAGGCCCTGGCTGCGCGGGTGGTATCCGAGCATCGAAGCGGGACGCGGACTCTCGTGGTGCTCAATACCGTGCAGCGGGCGACCGAGGTTTTCGACGAGCTGGACAAGAGCGACCCGGGAGCCGAGCTGGTGCTGCTGCACTCCCGCTTCCGCCCCCGTGATCGTCAGGAATGGAGCCGTCGGGCGCGGGCGCCGTTGGGATCCGCTGGGAGCATCGTGGTCGCCACCCAGGTGCTGGAGGCCGGCGTCGACGTCACCTCGGAGACGCTGATTACCGAGGTGACGCCCTGGTCGTCGCTCGTCCAGCGGGCCGGCCGCTGCAACCGGGACGGCCTGGCGAGCAACGCAAGGCTGCTCTGGACCACGCCGCCGGCAGCCCTGCCCTACGAGGCCGCCGAACTTGGCCACACCACAAGCGTGTTGGAAGCGCTGGAGGGCAGAGTGGTGACCAGCGAAGAGTTAGCGGCGGCGACGAACGAGCTGACTCGCCCGATGCATCCGATGCTGCGCCGCCGCGACTTGCTCGGTCTGTTCGACACTGCACCCGACCTGTCGGGCAACGACGTCGACGTCAGCCCCTTTATCCGGGACGCTGCCGACCGCACCGTCCACATTGCGTGGCGGGAGATACCCGACGATCAATCGATGGAGGGTGGCGCGCCCCACAGGGCGGAGCTGTGTCCTGCTCCGATCAGGGACGTGCAAGCGATGATCCGTGAGGGTCGCACCAGGGCACGGTTCTTCGACCAGATCTCGGGCACATGGGTACCCGCGCGCCCCGAGGACGTTCGGCCGACGGCGGTGCTCGTGTTCGATGCCGCACGGGGTGGCTACCTGTCTGACCGCGGGTTTGCACCGGAGGGCACCGCACCGGTCGAGCCGGTGCGACCGCCCGTGCAGGTGCCCGACGCGGTCGATACCGATCCGCACTCCGTTCTGCGGAATGGCCGTTGGGTGCCCTTGCACGAGCACCTCGCCGACGTGGAGCGGGAATGCCGGGCACTGCTCGACGCTCTCGGTCCGCAGCTCACAACAGCCCAGCGTGAGGCCGTCGCGCTGGCGGGTCGCTATCACGACCTGGGCAAGGCGCACTCGACGTTCATTGCATCGCTGGCGCGGTCCGACGGCTCGGCCCCCGCCGAAGGCGGTCCGTGGGCGAAGTCACCCGGCCGGACTCCACTGCGACATGATCCGCCGCATTTTCGGCACGAGCTGGTCAGTGCACTGGTGCTGCTCGATGACACGACCGGCTTGCTTGACGGGGTGAACGAGCCGGACCTCGTCATCTACCTAACCTTGGCGCACCACGGCAAGGTGTGTCTGACAGTGCGGGCGCGCCCGGATGAGCAAGTAAACACCGTGCTGGGCGTGGTCCACGAATCGACCACGGTAGATACAACACTGCCGGTCGTTGGCACGCTGGCGGCCCGGCCGGTGTCGCTGCAGGCCATTCGATTCGGGCGGGGATCACTGACCAGTCGAGCACTGCGGCTGCGGGATCGCGAAGATCTTGGGCCGTTCCGGCTGGCGTTCTGCGAGGCGGTGGTGCGCAGTGCTGACTGGCGCGCCAGCGCGAGCTACGAGGGGACCACGTCGTGACCGAGCTGACTCTACCGGGTTGCCGCACCACACCGTTGGGTGGCTATTTGGCCGCGCTCGGGCTGTTGCGTGCTGTGACCCGACTACTCGATTGTGAGGCGACTGGGCGCTGGGTGCGCCAGCAATTCGTGCTCGGCAGCCGCTGCGGGACACTCGATGAGCTGATGGGCGAACTGCTGACGCGGTTTGAGCCGGAGGCCATTGTCTCGCCCTGGAATGAAGGGGCAGGTTTCGTCCAGAAAAGCTCGAACAGAACCGCTGCGGAGACTATCGAGGCGATTCGGCACTCCACCGATCCACGGCTTGCGCGGTTGCGGAAGGCGATCGCCGCAGGTGATTGCGTGGTGGCCCTCGGCCTGGAACGAGGCTGGGGCGGCAAGGGCGATGATCTGTGGGATAAGGACCGCAAGCCCGACGTTCTTGGGCTGTGCCGTAACGAGTTCCCCGACCACGCTTTGCCGTGGCTCGATGCTGCGGTCGCCCTCGGCCAAGACGACGATCCTGCTTACAGCCGGCTGCTTGGCACCGGCGGTAACTTCGGCCGGCAGGACTTGTCGGCCACTTACCTGGCGCGGCTGCAATCCGTTCTCACCGATCGCCGCGCGCGGGGATGGCTGCATTCGCTGCTCAGCGGCGTGGAGTCGACTCCATATCTGCGGGACACGGTGGGACAGTTTGACCCTGGCCGGGCGGGCGGTATCCAGTCCTCGCCGTGGGAGAAAGCGGACGAGAAGGGATTCGTCAACCCCTGGGCGTTCCTGCTCACCGTGGAGGGCATGCTGCTCTTCGCCTCCGCTGTGGTCCGCAGGCACGGAAGCGAGTACGTGCGGGTGGCCCTGCCGTTTCAGGTCCGCGGCTCCGTGGCCGGGTACCCGACCCAGGCGTCGGGGGAGGGCGTGTTGGGAGAGCTGTGGGCGCCGGAATGGTCTGCCCCGGCACGGCTGGACGAAATCACGCACTTGCTCGCCGAGGGCCGTGCCGAATGGAATAACCGGCCAGCTGGTTCGGGGCTCGACTTCGCGAGAGCAGTTTCCACCCTCGGTGTCGACCGCGGTATTGACGCTTTCGAGCGTCACCTGTTCGTTGATCGGCTCGGGAGAAGCCCACTTGCGGTGCCCCTGGGCCGCATCGAGGTTCGCCCCAGGCGCGGGGTGCAACTGCTGGCCTCGCTCGACACCTGGCTGGGGCAGCTACGCCGAGCCGAACTGCCATCACATCTGGAGGACCGGTTACGTGCGGTAGAGCAGGCACTGTTCGTCCACGCCCGCTCCGGCGAGCCTGACCTGCTGGCTGAGGTGATTTCCGCGGTCGGGCGCTGCCACGAGGCCGTGGCCCGCTCTGGCGCGGTGCGGCGGTCGGTCCGTCCGCTGCTGATACCCGGTGGTCGTGCGCTGCTTGACGAGCTGCGTGAGGTGGCTGCTGATGACCTTGAACTATGCATCGCGCTTGCCCTCGCCACCGCTCGCGATCAGCTACCCCAGCTTCCGCTGCGCGTACTGCTGTCACCGGTCATCGTCGAAGGGGGTGTGCACGAGAGGACGACACACCGGGCACGGCAAGCGGACCCGCGGGGTGGAAGGGTGAACTGGACCGATCGACGGGCGCTCGCTCCGCTCAGCAGCGGATTGACCGCCGCGCTTGCCGAGGCGACCCGACGGCGTGGTTTCCCGGGCGAGGTGGACGGGATGCATGCCGATCTCGAACCCGCGGTGAAAGGCGTACGGATCGGCTTCCAGCGGGGTGTGCAGATCACCACCGCGACCGTGCACGCGTTCGTCGCCGGTAAGCACGACGACAACCGCGTCGCTGCCCTGCTTGCCGGATTGCTCACCGCCGACTGGAGTGGCACGCCGGACGTCGTGCTGGGCCCTATCCGGGCGTGGCAACCGGATCCCGCGCTGGATCTGTTGCTTCCATTCACCGGCGTCGGTCCGCTCACACTGCCTGGCGAGGTACTGCTCCGTCCCGGGACTGAATGGCCCGCTCAGCTCCTGGCCGGCCGTACCGTGGAGGTCCTCACCGACGCTGCCCGACGGTTGCGGATCGCGGGCTTGCCTCACGTGATCACACCGGTTGACACGCCGCACGAGGGTGCCCGGCTCGCCGCCGTCCTGCTGCTGAGGGTTCCCGATGGCGACCGTCTTGACGCACTGCGCCGCGTCGCCGTCCTTCCCCGATCCACCAGCGAACAGAACCAGGAGTTCCTCGCATGATCACCCGCTTGAGTTTCGATGTCGAACTCGCTCCACTGCTTGGCAGCACCTTCCAACCGACCGGCTTCCCCGACGTTGGTCCCGCGACCTTCATTCGCTTTGAAAACGGTCAGGAGGTGCCCTCGCTGCTTGTGGAGTCGGTGCAGTCGATGGCGAATCGGCTCGAGGCGACAGCGTGGGAAGCCGCCAGCGACGAGCCGGTCGCCGAGGTCGCCGGCCTGCCTTACGTGCGGGTCGTACGGGCAGGAAGCGGTGAGTTCCTGACGTCCAGCCGGTTGGAGGCACACCGGTTGGCTTCGCCGTTCGTGCATCGCGCGACGCGCGGTGGCAAGCTGATGTTCGACGACATCCGCGACCGCCTTGGCTTGGCGAAGGACACCCCACTCAACCGCCGGCACATGGCGCGAGCCGTCGCCGAACTGGACCCCTTCTGCCTGCTGCACGGGGTCTTCTTCAGTCACAAGCAGTGGTGGGGTCAGCCGAAGTTCGAGCGCGCGATCTCAGCGGTCATTGAGGCCCGAGACGTGCAGCGGGCGGTCAGCGGTGGTCGCAAATCCGACCGGGTGCGCCACCAACTCGGCGAGGAAGGCGGCGGGACCGCCGAGGGATATGGTTCCGTACCGTTCCACCGCACCGAGTGGACCGCGAAGACGATCCGTGCGTCGTTCGTCGTCGACGCCGAGCTGCTGCGCTCATACGGATTACCGCAGCCGGTGACTGAGCTGTTGCAGGCTTTGGCGTTATGGGAGATCCACCGTTTCCTCGCTGGCGGGCTGCGGTTGCGTACCGCATGCGATCTGGAGATGGTCGGCGAGGTGAGCTCGCGGCACAACTCGACGCTGCCGGAGCTCGATGAGCTGACTTCGCGGATCGCCGAGCTGATCCACCAGGGCCGGGATGTCTTCGGGGAGGGCACGCCACTGACTGTCGAGTGGTCAGGTAAGAAGGCTTAACGATGCCGACCACGCTTGTGCTGCGTTTCCCGTGGGGTCGATATCACGCTACCCCGTGGGGCCGGCACGTCAATGAGGGAGTGGTGGAGCTGCCGCCGTCGCCGTGGCGGCTGCTGCGGGCGCTCTATGCGGTATGGCGCACCCGCGCTCCTGAGCTGGATGAGCAGACGGCGCACGCGCTGCTGGCGCGGTTGGCGGAGCCGCCGACCTTCTACGTCCCCCGGCACAGCCTGTCGCACACCCGGCACTACTTCCCGGATATGGCACATCGCAGCGGTGCAGCGAGCGTCGACCGGACGTTGGACGCGTTCGCGGTGTTCGAGCGGGACGCCGAACTCGGGGTGCAGTGGCCCTTCGAGCTGACCCCGTCGCAACGAGCCGCGTTGGAGCGGCTGGCCGGCTCGATCCCGTATTTCGGCCGGGCTGACAGCGTGTGCTCAGGTTTCCTCGCCACCGGGTGGGAGCTGGGACCACATGACACCTGGGTGCCGGTGGACGTGGCCGGCTCGGTGGTCGAAGACGCCCCGGTGACGTCGGTGCTGGCCCCCGATCTCCCGCTACAGCTCGACGCGCTGCTCGCCCGGCCCGTCGAGGTGCGCCAGGGCGGCCTGCTGTTTCCGGCCGGCACGCACCTGCTGGCCTACCAGCGCATTCGACCGGCTTTCCGATTTGGGCGCCAGCCCCGTCGGCGTGGCGAGCAGGCCACGGCGGTGCGGTTCAGCGCGCTGCAAGCTGGGCTGCCACCGCAGACCGACTCGCTGATCTACACCGATCTGCTCCGTCAAGGTGCGCTCAGCAAGCTCGGCCGGCTGCCCGAGGAACGCACGCGCACCCAGCTCGGCGGCCGTGCGGCTGACGGTGCCGCCATGACAGGTCACGGACATGCCCACTATCTCCCGCTGATCACCGACCGGCGGCTGACCGGCCTAGTGGTCTGGGTGCCGAACGGGTTGCCCGACGACGAGCTGAAGGCGCTCACCAGCGTCGACCAGCTCTATAGCAAGGTCAACCCGGACTGGCGGCTCACCGTTCGAGTTGCCGGGATCGGCCCGCCGCGGCAGGTCGCACCTGAGCTGACGGCCCCGCGGCCCGCCGCCGTCTGGCGGTCAGTGACGCCGTTCACCCCGGCGCGCTACCCCAAGCGCAACGCCGGATGGCTGGACTACCTCGGTACCGAGGTCGCCAACGAGCTGAAGAACCGCAGTCTGCCACCGCTGCGCGCGGTGACGTTGCGGAGCGAGGAGTGGCAGCCGTGGCGGCGTTACCGCCCGTCGGCTCGGATGCGCCGCGACACCCGGCAGGGCCAGGCCACTCGCCCATCGGTGTTCCTGCGGATCGAGCTCGCCGAGCCGACCCGCGGTCCGCTGGCGCTGGGACACCTGAGCCACTTCGGGCTCGGGCTGTTCGCGCCGGAGTCCGTTGAGGCAGCTCCCCGCATTACCGACTCGTGACCTGACCGAAGGAGCCAACATGTCCACCCCTGATCCGTCGCCCAGCGCTTCCGTCGGAGTGAGCGATGTTGTCGCCGCGTGCGCGGGCGGGCTGGAGAAGACTCCAGCGGCAATCAGGGATGCGTTGGACTCAGCTCAGCGGGAACGGTTCGAATCGGAGTACCGTGCCGCCTTAGCACGTGCTGCGGACACTCTCGATCTGGAGCCAGTGCTCACACTGGCGCAGCGCACCTGGTGGGTGCGGGCGGTGATGTGTCTTAACCCGGAGCTGCTCGACGGCGTGGCCTCCGACGTGAACCGCCTCGCCGCGGGCGATGAGTCGGTCCTCGCCGACGAGGGCCGCTGACAAGCAGCGGTGAGGTCACATGGTAACGCGGTCTGTACTGGAGCGCTGAGGCGTGGACTCCGACCTGCTCCCGGCTCGGATGGTCAACGAGTTCATCTATTGCCCGCGGCTGTTCTACCTGGAGTGGGTTGAGGCCCGGTTTGCTGACAACGACGACACCCGGCTCGGCCAGCAGGTGCACCGCAAGGTCGACGTCGAGTCCGGTGCAGCTCCTTTGCCCGAGGATGGTGAGCTGCGCCGGGCCCGGTCGGTCACGTTGAGTTCGGAGCGGCTCGGGGTGATCGCCAAGCTTGACCTCGTTAAGGCGACGGCGGCAGTGTCGTGCCGGTGGACTATAAGAAGGGATCGCCGCAGCCCGACGGATCGCCATGGCCCAGTGACGAGGTGCAGGTCTGCCTGCAGGCGCTGTTGCTACGCGAGCACGGCTACCAGTGCGATCACGCGGAGCTGTGGTACGCCGAGACCCGCCAGCGCGTGCGGGTGGAGCTGACGTCAGAACGGTTGAGCTGGGCAGCCGACCTGGTCGCTGACGCGCGGGCGGTGGCCGATCGGGCCCGCCCGCCACTGCCCTTGGTCGACAGTCCCAAGTGCCCGCGCTGTTCCCTGGTCGGGTTGTGCCTACCAGACGAGACCAACGCTCTGCTGTCCCGCCGCGAGCAGCCACCGCGCCGGTTGGTGCCGCGCGACCCTGACCAGCGACCGGTCTACGTCACCGAGCCGGGTGCCTTCGTAGGCGTCCGCAGTGGACGGCTCGAGGTCACACTGAAGAAGGAGAAACTCGCCTCGTGGCGGTTCCTGGATGTGGCCCAGCTAGCAGTGTTCGGGCGGGTTCAGATCAGTACCCAGGCGCTGGGGGAGTGCTTCGCACGGGAAATCCCGGTGCTGTGGCTCAGCAGCGGTGGGTGGTTGCAGGGATTCGCGTTAGGGCAGCCGCCGAAGTATGTGGAGCTGCGACGGCAACAGACGGCGGCGCATGCGCAAGGTGGTGCCGGGCTCGCGCAGCAGATGATCGCGGGAAAGATCATGAACTGTCGAACGCTGCTGCGACGCAACTCTCGCGGTGAGTTGTCGTCAACGTTGGCCGCGCTCAAGCGGCTCGCTCAGCAGGCTCGCGAGGCGACCAACTTCTCGAGCCTGCTGGGCATCGAGGGCACCGCGGCGCGGATGTACTTCGGTGCGTTTCCGTCGATGCTGGTGGGTGGCGCGGAGCCGTTCGGAGCGGAGTTCTCGCAGCTGGGACGCAACCGTCGGCCGCCGCTGGACCCGCTCAATGCGCTGCTGTCCTTCTGCTACGCAATGCTCACCAAGGACCTCGTTGTGGTGGCGCTCGGCGTCGGATTCGATCCATACCTCGGCGTCTACCACCGCTCGCGCTATGGTCGCCCTTCTCTCGCGCTGGACCTCGCTGAGGAGTTCCGGCCATTGATCGCTGACTCGGTTGTGATCGGCTTGCTCAACAACGGCGAGATCACTGCGTCGGACTTCATCCGGCGAGCCGGAGCGGTGTCGTTGACCGCGGACGGGCGCCGAACCGTGCTGAAGGCCTACGAACGGCGGCTGGACACCGAGATCCGTCATCCCGTCTTCGGGTACCGGATCAGTTATCGGCGGGTGCTCGATGTGCAGGCGAGGCTGCTGGCTGCGGTGCTGGTGGGCGAAGTGCCAGAGTACATCCCGATGGTCACAAGGTGACGCCGTGACCCGTCGCCGGTACTTGATGGCCTACGACATCGCAGATCCCCAGCGGTTGCGGCGGATCTGCACCCTGATGGAGGACCATGGAGAGCGCTTGCAGTATTCGGTGTTCCTGTGCGACCTCACGGTTGCTGAGCTGGCCGAGTTGGAGTCCGCCGTAACGGAGGTGATGAACCTTCATGAAGACAGCGTCGTCCAGATCGACCTCGGGCCGCTCCATGCGCCCGCCGCGGTACGCACCCTCGGCCGACCTCGACGCCTCCCCGCAACCGGCCCACAGATCGTGTGATGGCGTGCGAGCGGTCCGGTACGGCGTCGATCCCCGGTGAGCGCTCGCATGCACGTCAGCGACCATCCCACCGCCTTCTCACGATCCTGCCTGTGCCGCATCATGCCGACCTGTTGGCAGCTCTCGCACGAACCGGTACCCTGCCTGCTCACAGGCCCAGTTTTTCCCGAGCCCTGATTCCGGCCTCCACGGCCGGACCCCATTGAGGC
>Ga0213881_10000175_pt1 | contig 52005 bp, 43 predicted proteins | sample BarmaccoBMER_R08_FD_160104 | JGI IMG/M metagenome (GOLD analysis project Ga0213881, IMG submission 160104) | Barbacenia macrantha exposed rock microbial communities from rupestrian grasslands, the National Park of Serra do Cipo, Brazil - ER_R08 ...
CCACCACGGGACGACACGCCGCCGCCCCGGCAACTTGACACCAGCCCAGCACCGAGCGCAGGTAACAGCCTCTAGAGGGGGTGCGATGGCACATTCACCCCCTGGAGGGGGACCCCCGGGGCTAGCCGAGCGCCTGGCTCACCGCCACGTCCAGGCCGTACTTGGCGATGGCCTGGCCGGGGACGGACGCGTCCACCGAACCGGACCGGGCGAGCTCCCACAGCACCGCCACGGCGATCGACTCGGCGTCCACGTTGAAGAACCGCCGCGCCGCCGGACGGGTGTCACTGAACCCGAACCCGTCGGTGCCCAGCGACGTGTACGTACCAGGAACCCACCGCGCGATCTGGTCCGGCACCGCCTTGATCCAGTCGGACACCGCGACCACCGGGCCCGACGCATCAGACAAAGCCGAGGTCACGTACGGCACGCGAGCCTCCTCCGACGGGTGCAGCATGTTCCAGGACTCGCACCGCAGCGCGTCCCGGCGCAGCTCGGTCCACGAGGTGCAGGACCACACGTCGGCCGACACGCCCCAGTCCGAAGCGAGCAGCTCGCAAGCCCGCACCGCCTGCCGTACCGCCACCCCGGAGGCCAGGATCTGGGCCTTGGGACCTGATACCACCGACCGTTCGTCAAAAAACCGGTAAAGCCCCCGCAGGATCCCCTCTTCCAGCTCAGGCCTATCCAAGGGCACCGGAGGCTGCGGGTACGGCTCGTTGTAGACGGTGAGGTAGTAGAAGATGTTCTCGCCGTCCGGGTGCTCGGGTGTCGGGTCGTACATCCGCCGCAGCGCGTCCTTGACGACGACACCCAGCTCGTAGGCCCACGCGCAGTCGTACGAAACGCAGGCCTCGGAGACCGAAGACAGCAACAGCGAGTGCCCGTCGTTGTGCTGCAGTCCCTCGCCGGTCAATGTCGTGCGGCCCGCGGTCGCACCGAGCAGGAACCCGCGCCCGAGCTGGTCGCCGAGCAGCCACATCTCGTCGCCGGTGCGCTGCCAGCCGAACATCGAGTAGAACACGTACACCGGGATCATGTGCGTGCCGTGGGTGGCGTACGACGTCCCCGCGGCTATCACCGACCCCATGGCGCCGGCCTCGCTGATGCCCTCGTGCAGGATCTGGCCCTTCTCGGACTCCTTGTAGGACAGCAGCAGGTTGCGGTCGACCGCCTCGTACGTCTGGCCGTGCGGGGAGTAGATCTTCGCCGTGGGGAACAGCGAGTCCATCCCGAAAGTTCGCGCTTCATCCGGAATTATCGGGACAAAGCGCTCGCCGATGGCGGGGTCCTTCATCAGCTCCTTGAGCAGCCGGACGAACGCCATCGTCGTCGCCACCGCCTGCTTGCCCGAGCCCTTGCGCAGCTCCTCGTACACCGAGTCCGGCGGCTGCGGCAGCGCCTTGGCCCGGACCACCCGCCGCGGCAGCACGCCGCCCAGCGCGGCCCGCCGCTCCCGCATGTACTGGATCTCGTCGGAGTCCTCGCCCGGGTGGTAGTACGGCGGCAGCTCGGCCTCCAGGGCCGAATCCGGTATCGGCAGGTACAGCCGGTCGCGGAACTCCTTCAGCTCGGCCACGGTGAGCTTCTTCATCTGGTGCGTGGCGTTGCGCGCCTCGAAGTCCTTGCCCAGCGTCCAGCCCTTGATCGTGTGGGTGAGGATCACCGTCGGCTGCCCGACGTGCTCCCTGGCCGCCTTGAACGCCGCGTACACCTTCCGGTAGTCGTGCCCGCCGCGGGACAGCGAGCGCAGCTCGTCGTCGGACAGGTGGGCGACCATCGCCCGCAGCCGCGGGTCGCCGCCGAAGAAGTTGTCCCTGATGTACGCGCCGGTCTCGACGGAGTAGGTCTGGAACTGCCCGTCCGGCGTGGTGTTCATCTTGTTCACCAGCACGCCGTCGGTGTCCTGGGCCAGCAGCGGATCCCAGTCCCGGCCCCAGATCACCTTGATGACGTTCCAGCCGGCGCCGCGGAAGAACGCCTCCAGCTCCTGGATGATCTTCCCGTTGCCGCGGACCGGGCCGTCCAGCCGCTGCAAGTTGCAGTTGATGACGAAGGTCAGGTTGTCCAGTTCCTCGCGCGCCGCCATGCCGATCGCGCCGAGCGCCTCCGGCTCGTCCATCTCGCCGTCGCCGAGGAACGCCCAGACGTGCGATCGCGAGGTGTCATGCAGTTCCCGGGCGAGCAGGTAGCGGTTGAACCGCGCCTGGTAGATCGCGTTGAGCGCGCCCAGCCCCATGGACACCGTGGGAAACTCCCAGAAGTCCGGCATCAGCCGAGGGTGCGGGTAGGACGGCAGGCCGCCGCCCGGGTGGGACAGCTCCTGGCGGAAGCCATTGAGCTGGTCTTCGGTCAGCCGGCCCTCCAGGAAGGCGCGGGCGTAGATGCCCGGGGCGGCGTGTCCCTGGAAGTACACCTGGTCGCCGGACTCGCGGTGATCCTTGCCCCGGAAGAAGTGGTTGAAGCCGACCTCGTAGAGCGATGCGGCACTGGCATAAGTCGCGATATGTCCGCCTACGCCCATGCCCGGGCGATTCGCCCGGCTCACCATGACGGCGGCGTTCCACCGGATGTAGGCGCGGATCCTCCGTTCGACGTGCTCGTCGCCCGGGAACCACGGCTCGCGCTCCGGCGGGATCGTGTTGATGTAGTCGGTGGATCGGAGGCCGGGCACTCCCACCTGCTGCTCGCGCGCACGCTCGAGCAGGCGGAGCATGACGTACCTGGCCCTGGTGCGACCCCGCGTCCGGACGACATTGTCGAAGGATTCAACCCATTCGCGGGTTTCGTCGGGATCGATATCTGGGAGCTGAGTGGGTAGCCCGTCGCTGATGATGGAGAAACGCTGGCGTCCGGAAGCCACGGGGTAGCCTCGCCTTCCGCGGGTGTCTGGCGGCCGCCGGCGATTGGTAGGGACGCCGGGCTGGTCGCGTGTCTAACTGGCTAAATGTATTGTCCAGACCAATCGTGGTACGGATTGGCCTTGAGCGCATCTCTACTCAAAGGTAACCGCGACGGCCACCGCAGACTTCCGCCGGCTTGCGCTCTTGGTGTTCGCCGTAAGCCGATTCTTTCATTACCCTACGTGACAAACGCGGCTGTCCGTAACGGATGCGGGGGCCGGGGAGATCAATTTATGGTGGCGGTTTTCCGGCCTGGGGCGATTGCCACTTGCGCACTGGGCCGACCCAGTGTGAACTGTCCCAACAAGAAGGCTCTGCCTATGAAACATGCGGAGGAGGAGCGTTAGTGAGCGCGACCGCGGGTCAGGCCCAGGACGAAAGGGGCCAGGCCGAGCGGCTCGGTATCAAACCGGGCCAGGTGGTGCAGGAGATCGGCTATGACGATGATTGCGACGAGCAGCTGCGCGACGCGATCTCGGGTACTGACGGCGTGGAGCTGGTCGATGACCAGTATGACGACGTGGTCGATGTGGTCCTGCTGTGGTGGCGTGAGGGGGACGGCGACCTGGTCGAATCCCTCATGGACGCCCTTACGCCGCTCGCCGATGGGGGGTACATCTGGCTGCTCACGCCGAAGGCGGGCAGGCCAGGCCACGTCGAGCCGAGTGACATCGGGGAGGCAGCGCCCGCCGTGGGCCTGTCTCAGACCTCAAGCGTGAGCGCGGCCCGCGACTGGTCGGGCTCCAGGCTGGTGGCGCCAAAAGCAAAGCGTTAACACGAACGGCCGGTGGCTCGACGCCTGGTAACGTCTCAACTTCCGGGGTGAGGACGCGGCGTTCCCGTGATTGCGGGTACGCTGCGGACCATGAGCGTTGAGGTTGGCGAGCAGGCACCCGACTTCGAGTTGACCGACCAGCACGGGACTCCGGTCCGGTTGTCTTCGTTCCGCGGCTCGAAGAACGTGGTGCTCGTGTTTTACCCGCTGGCGTTCAGCGGGGTGTGCACCGGTGAGCTCTGCGCGATGCGCGATGACTTCCCGGAGGTGTCACGCGACGACGTGGAGTTGCTGACCGTGTCGGTCGACTCCACGTTCGTGCTCCGTACCTGGTCGGAGCAGCAGGGATTCTCCTTCGGCCTGCTGTCGGACTTCTGGCCGCACGGGGCGGTGGCGTCAGCGTACGGCGTGTTCGACGCGGATCGCGGGGTCGCGGTCCGCGGTACGTTCGTCATCGACAAGTCCGGCATCGTGCGGTGGAAGGTCGTCCACCCGATCCCGCAGGCCCGCGACATCGCCGAATACCAGAAAGCGCTAGCTTCACTGTCGTAGGTTCCCGTGCCCTGTTATCGCTGCGGTGTCCGGCAGACCGACCCGTCCCGCGGGTCGAGTCCGTGGCGCCGCGGCGTGCGCGGGGATCACCTTGTGCTGGTGTGCCCCGCGTGCCAGGCGTCGGTTCCGGACTGGGCCGCCGAACTGGATCGCTGCGGCGGGTGCCTGAGCACTCACCTGATCCGCCGCCTGGGCCAGATCGAGTGCCTCGACTGCGGCTGGACGCGCGACCCGGCGCCGGTTCCGGGGCCGGGTCCCGTCTCGGCCGGATCGGCTTCGGCTTCTTCGGATTCTTCGGATTCTTCGGCTGGGGCATCTTCGGCTGGGGCTGGGGCTCCGGCGCCGGCTGGGGCTGGGGACTCGGCCTCGGCTGGTGCGGGGCTTGCCGACGCCTCGGCCACCGGCGCGGCGGATGCCGGGTCCCACGATCCCACCCTCGCCGACGAGGTAAGCCGCGCCCTCGACCGCGTCCTGGGCCGCCACTAGCCCCGGCCGGTTCCCGCATCCGTTGGCCCGTACCCGTGCCGGTTCCTGTCTGCGCCAGACCTTGCCGTTTAGTTGGTTGGACACAACCGGACAAAGCGGCAAGATGATCAACCATCTCGACGGCAAGGTCTCCTCGCCGCCGCCGGGCGCTGTGATAACAGCAAGATGCGCGAGGCGGGGGAGAGGTGAGGGATGGGCGCGGGGGATAGGCGCGGGTGGAGCGGGTAGGCGCGCGGGATGGAACACAGCGCTAAGCATGGGCGGCTCACGGATGAGCAGCTCAAGCACGAGACGGAGCCCATCGAGAGGGGCGCGCCGCAGCGATCCCATACCGAGGAATGGCGCGAGGTGGAGCCGGTCGGCAGGATTCCCGCCGAGCGTCCCGAGAGCGTCGACCCCACCGAACAGGACATCGGACTGCGGGCGGAACTGGCCCGGGTCCTGACCCGGGATGACTTCCCCGCGACCCCGGACGAACTGACCGTCAAGCTGGACGACGCGGACGTGCCGGCCGAGCTGGTCGGCCGGGTGGCGGCCCTGTCGTCCGAGCAGCGATTCCAGAGCGCTCACGAGGTCATGGTGGCGCTTGGTATCAATGCGCCCGAGCAGCGATGAGCAACCCGATGCCGTTCAGCGGCATAGCCGGCTGGTAGCCGGGAAGGGGAGCGCGGTAATCCGCGGAGAGGACACGATAGTCCGTGGAGAGGACAGGAGGCGCCTAATGGCCACGAAAGTCCGGGATGTGATGACGCCTGGCCCCATCGGGGTGGACTACAACCAGTCGATCGCCGAAGCCGCGCAGACCATGCGCGACTGGGGAGTCGGCGCCGTGCTGGTCGTCAGCGACCAGGCGCTGCAGGGCATGGTCACCGACCGCGATCTGGTGGTGCGGGGGATAGCCGAGTCGCACAGCATCAGCGAGCCCGTCGGCCCGCTGAGCAGCGAGGACCTGGTGGGCGTCAACGCCGACGACGACGTGACCGAGGCCGTGCGGCTGATGCGCGAGAACGCGGTCCGCAGGCTCCCGGTGATCGAGGACGGGCAGGTGGCCGGCATGGTTTCGCTCGGCGACCTGGCCGTCGACCAGGATCCCGGCTCAGCCCTCGCCGACGTCAGCCGGGCCGGCCCCAACAGCTAGCTAGAGCGCCGGTCCCAGTAGTGGGGCTGGACTTGCTGGCCGTGCAGCTATTGTCTATTTTGCCGGATTCGCTGGGCAGGTTTTCGTGGTTGATCCGGGCTTCGTGGTGATCATTGTGCATTATAGTGCACAAAAATCACCGCAGAACCCCGATTTACCGCAGTAATCCGAGCGACCCGCCGCGCGGGCATCCGGCCGTTGAGCGGCACTCTCGCCAAGCCCGCCCCGCCGCCGGCGGGCGTCCTCGCTTAACGGCATGTGACAGCCATGTCGTCAGGACGACATGAATGTGGCGTTCATGCCGTTGGGCGCGCGGCGATTCGTTGGGGGCGGGGCGGGGGTCACAGGCGCGGGTCAGAGGTCCATGGGGCTGGAACGGCCGACGGACCGCGACTCGTGGCTTTCGACCTGCTCCTCCGGCTCAGGCGGGTTTCCGCCGCCCTCGGGCACGGGCGCGTCGCGGCGCGGGGCCACGCTGCGGCCCCCGCCGACGTGCTGGCCGCCCTGGACCACCCCGCGCATGTGCTCTAGGTGCCGCCTCTTGTGGCCCGGATGCCTGGCCGCCCACCGTACCGCGACAAGCCAGATGACCAGCGTCACCACGATGACGACACATAGGACCCAGATTCCGGTCGTGGTTCCAGTCATAACGGCTCCGCTACCCGCCGCGACCGCGCATGAACATGTTCGCATGAAGATCTACGCGGGGGGCAGTCCGCACAGGATGAGGAACTCGCTTCTGCTAGACGAAGACATCGCATACAAGCTGCGTGAGATCGGCCAGCAGCTTCGGGTAGACGCGGTCCGGTGCAGCGCGGCCGCCAACTCCGGGCACCCGACGTCCTCGATGTCCGCCGCCGATCTGATCGCGGTGCTGGTGGCGCGCCATCTGCGCTACGACGTCAGCAATCCACACGCGCCAGGCAACGACCACCTCATCTTCTCCAAGGGGCACGCCTCACCGCTCTACTACGCCATGCTCAAGGCGATCGGTGCGATAACCGACACCGAGCTGCTCACCTACCGGCGGGCCGGAAGCCGGCTCGAAGGACATCCGACGCCGCGCCTGCCGTGGGCCGACGTCGCCACCGGCTCGCTGGGCCAGGGCATGCCGATCGGGGTCGGGCTCGCCATTACGGCACGGGACCTCGATCAGCTGCCGTACCGGATCTGGGTGCTGTGCGGCGACAGCGAGCTGGCCGAGGGCTCGATCTGGGAGGCGGCCGAGCACGCCGGCCAGGAACATCTGGACAACCTCACGATCGTCGTCGACGTCAACCGGCTGGGTCAGCGCGGCCCGACCCGGCACGGCTGGGACACCGCCGCCTACGCCCGGCGGTTCGCCGCGTTCGGCTGGCACACGCTGGAAATCGACGGCCACGACGTCGAGGAGATCGACGAGGCGTACGCCGCGGCGACCCAGCATGCCGTCCAGCCCACCGTGATCCTGGCCAGGACCAGGAAGGGCCGCGGCGTGGCGGCGGTCGAGGACCAGGAAGGCAAGCACGGCAAACCGTTGCCAGACGCAACAGAAGCCATAAACGAACTAGGCGGCGAGCGGGACATTCACGTCAGCGTGACCTCACCCCCGCCCGACCTGCGCCCGCGCAGGTTCCGGGCCGATGGCGCCAGGCTGCCCGCCTATGAACCCGGCTCGATGGCCGCGACCAGGACCGCGTTCGGCCAGGCGCTGGTGGCGGTCGGCGACATGCGGCCCGAGGTCGTGGTCCTGGACGGCGAGGTGAGCGACTCGACGCGCACCGGGTTCTTCGCCGACGCGCACCCGGAGCGGTTCTTCGAGTGCTACATCGCCGAACAGCAGATGATCGCGGCCGCGGTGGGGATGCAGGTCCGCGGCTGGATACCGTACGCGGCGACGTTCGCCGCGTTCTTGAGCCGGGCGTATGACTTTATCCGGATGGCCGCGATCAGCCGGGCCAGCATCCGGCTGGTCGGCTCGCACGCCGGCGTCGCCATCGGGCAGGACGGGCCGTCCCAGATGGCCCTGGAGGATCTGGCCGCGATGCGGGCCGTGCACGGCAGCACGGTGCTCTACCCGTGCGATGCGAACCAGGCGGCCCGGCTGACCGCCGCGATGGCCGACGTCAGCGGCATCAGCTACCTGCGGACCAGCCGCGGCGACACGCCGGTTATCTACCGGCCCGACGAGGAGTTCGCGGTCGGCGGCAGCCGGGTGGCGCGCTCGTCACCCGATGACCAGGTCACGCTCGTCGCGGCCGGCGTCACCGTGCACGAGGCGCTGGCCGCCGCGGATCTGCTGGCCGACGATGGCATCTCCGCCCGGGTCATCGACGCCTACTCGGTCAAGCCGATCGACGCGGCGACGCTGCGCCAGGCGGCCGCCGAGACGGGCCGGATCGTCACCGTTGAGGACCACTGGCGCGACGGCGGGCTCGGTGACGCGGTGCTGGACGCGGTTACGGCGAACGCGGCCCCTCCGCCGCTGGTGCACAAGCTGGCGGTACGGGACATGCCGGGTTCCGCGACCCCGGCCGAGCAGCTCCAGGCCGCCGGGATCGACATGGTGTCCGTCGCGGCCGCGGCGGCCGACCTGGTGGCCGGCCGCGCGCCCCGCTAGCCGCGGGGGTGCGGCTCCCCCCGCTAAGAACCTTAGGATCGCGCCTATGCCGTCCTGCGGGGGCTCGGCGCCGGCGGGCAGCAGGAACAGTTCGGCGTCGGTGCACGCGATAGCCCGTACGATCGCGGCGTCGGCGCGGTCCTCGACCGGATCCGCCACGCCGCGATCGGTCAGCTCGGCCCGGGACAGCGCGAGGTCGGCGCCTTCCGGGCCGATCCAGGCCTGCGCGGCCGACGCCGGGTCGTCGGCGATGAAGACTTCGGCGGCGCGCCGGTCCGCGAGCGCGGCGACGGTGCCGGCCAGTCCGCCGACCGCGGTCCCGTCAGCCATCCGCGAGTGCCACAGTCCGAAGCGGGAAACCAACGTCCGTTCGTGATATTGGGTTGTGATTTTCTCGGCTGCCTCGGCCAGCGCCGCGCTGTCCGCTGGCACCTCGGCGTCAACCACCACCGCGGTCTCCTTGAGGTGCGGGTTGAGATGGCCGAGAAGAGACGAGCGGGCCCGGGGGTCGCCGGCGATCACGATTTGCTCAGCTCGCGCCTGCGCCGCGGGCCGAACGCCAGCGCAGTTCGATGGCATGCGCGGCGTCCTCGGCGGCGCGGGACACGTCCAGGTAGACCGAGACGTGGTCGCCGAAGTCCTCATACAGGGGCCGGAGGAAGTCCAATTTCATGCAAGCTCCTTGGAATGCTCCAGGCAGTACACGGCGAAGGCGCGGCGCAGCACGGGCAGTGCCACATTGCGCACTGGTATGCCGGCGGGCGTGGTGCCGCATTCGGTGCCGGCGTGCGCGTGGCCGTGGATGGCCAGGTCCACGCCGGCGCCGTCGGCCGCCTCCGCGAGGAAGTAGCTGCCGAGGAACGGATAGATTTCCGGCGGCTCGCCGGCCAGCGTGTCCGCAACGGGGGAGTAATGCGTGAGGGCCACCCGGAAGTCGGTGTCCAGGTCATCGAGCGCCCCGGCCAGGCCTTCGGCGAGATGGCGCGAGTACCGGACGAACTCCTTCATCTCCGGCTCGCCGAACTCCGACGCGCACCGCCCGGGAAACCCGCCGCCGAATCCTTTGCTGCCCGCGACTCCGAGCGTCCCGTCCGCCAGGCTGAGACTCACCCCAGAACCTTCAAGGACATTTATCCCGAACGACGTCAGTAGCTCCGTAATGTCTTCCTGCTCGCCGCACTGGAAGTCGTGGTTGCCGAGCACCGTGACCACCGGAACGCCGATGTCGCTGAACTCGGCGGCGACGATCTCGGCTTCCGCCACCGTGCCGTGCTGGGTCAGGTCCCCGGCCAGCAGCAGGACATCCGCGCAGTCCGTTATGCGCTCCAGGTGCGGGCGGATCCTGTTGCGGACGTCCGGGCCCAGGTGGACGTCGCCTACCGCGGCTATCCGGATGCAGGGGGGTCTGGGGGGACGGTCCCCCCGGTCCAGGATCACTGCTCCCGCACTTCGATCACGTCGACCTGGTTATGGATGGTCACCTCGGGGGCGGCCTCGCTGGCCACCTCGGACAGCCGCCTGCGTCGCTCCTGGCTGACCACTTCGCCGCGCAGGTAGGCGGCGTCACCGTCCATTTCGACCCGGACGCCCAGCTCGTGCGTGCGCGGATCGGTGGCCAGGGCGTGTTCGAGGCGCCCGGCGAGAGTCTCGTCGGTCGCCGTCGCCACCGGGCTCGGCGGCGGCCCGGGGCCTGACACAGGCAGGATCTCCAGCCCCTCCAGCAGCACCAGGAACGCCCGGCCGAACGGAGAGTCCTTCGTCTCCCGCCGCACCACGTCCCAGTCGACCTGCTCACGCATGGCCCGGACCATGATCAGCGGGATGGTGAAGTCGGCGTGATGCGCGGAGAACGACCGGACCAGGGACAGCACCAGATCGGTGGCGCCCAGCACCGGGACCGGCATCGCGACGACGTCCAGCTCCTCGGCGCGGTCCAGCAGCTGCCAGCTGACCGGCTCGCCGCCCAGGCAGTAGATCAGGTCGATCATGTGCTCGCCGTCGAACGCCTTGATCAGCCAGCCCTCCGGCGGCCGCTCGATGCGCATGCTCGCGGCGGCGAAGGCCTCTGCCGCCCGGTCCACGTCCTTCTCCATGAGGACGAAATCCACGTCATGCACCGGCGGAGCGGCACCGCGCGCGAACGCGGCGCCGCCGCCCGCCAGCGCGAACGGTATGCCCGTCTCGCGCAGTACCGTGGCGGCCCTCTTCAGCGTCTCGACCAGTGGCAGGACCGGCTGGCTCATCTGTTCTCCCGTAGCGTAGGTAGGAGATCGAACCGGGTCATCGCCCTCGGGTACCCACGGGCCCGCTGGTAAACGTGTCGTTTGCTTCCCGGGACCCCGGGTAGTCCCGATTGGTCAGGCGCTCGGGAGGTACACAATGGCAAAGAAGATCCGGGACGTTATGACTCCGGCACCGGTGTGCGTGGCACCAGCCGAGAGCGTGTCCGCGGCCGCGCGGGCGATGGGGGAGCACGGCATCGGCACCGTGATGGTGTGCGACGGCGACAGGCTTCTCGGTCTCGTCACCGACCGGGACATCGCGATAAGGGTGCTGGCCGAGAACCGCGATCCTGCTGTCACGCAGATCGCGGACATCGCCAGCGAGGAGCTGGCCACGCTCAGCCCGGACGATGACGTGTCCGAGGCGGTGCGGCTGGTCCGCGAGCGGGCGGTCCGGCGTATTCCGGTCGTGTCGGACGGGCGTCCGGTAGGCATCGTGTCCATCGGCGACATCGCGCTGGACCGGGATTCGGGTTCTGCCCTCGCGGACGTGTCGGCCGCGCCGCCGAACACGTGATCCACCGTGGCTGCACAGCAAGTGGCTACACCGGAACACGTCGTCGAGATACTGATGGAGCGGTACGCGCGCCGCTATAGCGACGACGCGGGCATCAAGCTCGCTGACAAGCCCGGACCGCTGTACCAGCTACTGGTGCTGGCCACGCTGCTCAGCGCACGGATCTCGGCGGACATCGCGGTCGCCGCGGCGCGCGAGCTGTTCGCGGCCGGCTACCGGTCGCCGAAGGCGATGGCCGACGCGAGCTGGCAGGACCGGGTCGACGCGCTCGGACGCGGCCACTACCGGCGGTACGACGAGCGCACCGCCACGATGCTCGGCGACGGCGCTGGCCTGCTGATCGAACGGTGGCACGGCGACCTCCGGCGCCTGCGTGACGAGGCGGAGCGTGCGGAGGCGGGGCGTGACGGGGCGGGCGGCGGCGAGGCGGGCGGCGGCAGCGCGGCCGTCGCCTCGCTGCTGACCGAGTTTCCCGGTATCGGCCCGGCGGGAGCTGACATCTTCCTGCGTGAAGTCCAGGACGTCTGGCCTTCGGTCGCGCCGCACGTGGACGCGGTCATGATTAAGGGTGCCCGGAAGGTGGGGCTGGACGGGGACCGAGAGTCGCTGGCCAGGCTGCTCGCGGGTCGCGGGGAGCCGGGACGGCTGGCCGCCGCGCTGGTGCGGGTGTCGCTGAGTGACCGGGCGGCCGGCGAGGTGACCGCGGCGGTCGGCCGGTAGCCCACGGCCGCGTTTCCGCCTGGTCACGGTCAGTATCGTTTGCGTGATCGGCCCACGGGTAGGCGACGAGCTCTACAGCTCTGCTTGTCCTACCTCGTGGGGAGCCTGCGTGAATCTGAGCCGGATCCGTTCACTACTGGCCGCCGGGGCCGAGACGCTGTTCGATCTGGGACCGGATCGGGACCGCCGGGTGGTGTGGGCGCGGGCCGGTCACGCGGCGATAGAAGTACGAGGACTGGACAGTACGGCCGGCGGGGACGAGGCTGACCGGTCCTCCGGTGACGCCGACCGGCGCAGGCGCCGCAGGGTCGCCGAGGCCGCCCAGCAGGCGGTGCGGGGGCTGAAGGGGGTTCACTGGGCCGAGGTCAACGAAGTGACGGCGCAGCTGCTCGTGGCCTTCGACGAGGAGCAGGTAGGGACGGATCGGCTGGTGGCCACCGTGGCGGCCGCGGAGCAGGCTCACGGGGCCGGTGACGAGGCCTTTTCCTGGGACCGGCCGTCTCATCCAGCCGACATGGCCCCGCTCACCGCCACCTTGACCGCGCTGGCCGGTGACATCGTCGGCGTCGGGATCGGGCTGGGCGTCAAGGCCGCCGGGCCGCTCGCCCGGGCGCTGCCGGCCAACGCGGCCATCCGGGTACCGCTGGCGATCATGGACGGGTATCCCTGGCTGCGCCGGCAGCTGGAGAACCAGATAGGGCCGCTCGGCACCGACGTGCTGCTCGGCGTCGGTAACGCCGCCATGTACGGCCTTACCGAAGGACCGGCCCGGCCGGCCGTGGACGCCGTTTACCGGGTGCTGCTGGCCGCCGAGCTGCGGGCCAGGCAGGACTCCTGGGTCGCCCGCGGCCCCGAGCTGACCGAGACCGCGCCCCGTTGCACGGCGGATGCGCCGCAGGCGGGGGACAGGCCGGCTCCGTTCCCGGACGGCCCGGTCGAGTCGTACACCCAGCGGGCCGGACTGGGCTCGCTCGCGGCGGCGGCCGGAGTATTCGCGGCTACCCGCGATCCGGGCCGGGCCGCCGAAGCCATCAACGCGTCGGTCCCGAAATCGGCCCGTATGGGCCGCGAGGGATTCGCCGCCGTGCTCGGCCGGGACCTGGCCAGGAGCGGCGTGGTCCCGATGGACCGGTCGTCGTTGCGGCGCCTGGACCGGGTGTCCGCCGTCGTACTGGAAACCTCTGTGCTTATGGCCGGCGGCGGCGGGGACCTCGATCCGCTGGCCGAGGCGGTCCTGATCGCCGCGCGCGGCCACGACCGCAGGGTGCTCGTCACCAAGGACCCGGCGCTCGGCGACCTGATCGCCCGCGCGGACGAGGTCATCGACTGCGACGCCACGTCGGTCATCGCCCGGATCAGGGAACTGCAAGCCGACGGGGAGGGGGTTCTGCTGGTCTCGGCCGGCAACGACACGGCCCTGCACGCCGCTGACGTCGGCGTTGGTTACCTGCACGCCGGGCCGGCCGATGGCGCGTGCTGGACGGCGGACCTCATCTGCGGACCCGGCCTGGCCGAGGTGTGGCGGCTGCTCCGGGCGGTGGAGAGCGCCCGTTCGGTCAGCCAGCGCTCGGTTACGCTGGCCGCCAGCGGGGCGACGCTGGGACTGCTGCTGGCCACCGTGGGGCGCGTCGGGAGGGGCGGATCCGGGCAGGTCACGGTACCGTTCAGCCCGGTTCAGGCCGCGTCGCTGGCCAGCCTGCTACAGGGAGCTTACGAGGCTCGCCGTATCGGCCTAACCCCGCCCCCGGAGCCGAGGCCCCGGGTAGCCTGGCACGCGATGCCCGTTGACGAGGTGCTGAGCAGGCTGGCCGCCGATACCGGGGAGAACGCGGGCAGTAGTGGTGTCTCTGAGACCGATGAAAAGGCCGGGGGGATCAGGGTTCCGCGGGCTTTCAGCGGGGCGGCCGATCTGACTTCGGCTGTGTTCGCCGAATTGAAGGACCCGCTCACGCCGGTCCTGCTTATCGGATCCGCGGCCTCCGCCTTGCTCGGCGGCGCGGTGGACGCCGCGCTGGTCGGCGGCGTCATGCTTGGTAACGCCGTGGTCGGCGGCGCGCAGCGGCTACGCACCGAGCAGGCCCTTGAGTCATTGCTCGTCCACGAACAGCAGAACGCGCGCCGGATCAAACGCGACGTCGGCAATGAACTGCCCGGCAATCCCGAGGACCTGCCCGCGGACATGGTGCCCGCGGCTCGGCTGCGTCCCGGCGACCGGATCTGGCTCCGCGCCAACGACGTGGTGCCGGCCGACGCGCGCCTGCTGGCGGCCGACGCGCTCGAGGTCGACGAGTCCACGCTTACCGGCGAGTCCCTCCCGGTGACGAAGGATCCCGCGCCGACCTCAGCCGATACCCCGCTCGCCGAGCGCGCGAGCATGGTCTACGAGGGAACGACGGTGGTTTCGGGCATCGCGGTCGCGGTCGTGGCGGCGACCGGTGACGCGACCGAGGCCGGCCGGGCCGCCTCCGCGGCCAGCGGAACGTCCGGGCGCGCGATCGGCGTCTCGGCGCACCTGGCCGAGCTGACCAACGCCGCGATGCCGGCCAGCGTCGCGGGCGGCATGGCGGTGACCGCTCTCGCCATGCTGCGCGGTGTGCCGCTGCGCGAGGCACTCGCCTCCGGGGTCGCGGTCGGCGTCGCGGCCGTGCCGGAAGGCCTGCCGCTGGTAGCCACGGTCGCGCAGCTCGCCGCCGCCCGGCGGCTGTCCCATCGAGGGGTGCTGGTCCGGTCGCCGCGCACGCTGGAAGCCCTCGGCCGGGTGGATGTCGTCTGCTTCGACAAGACCGGGACGCTGACTCAGGGACGGCTCGAGGTGGTCGGCGTGGCGGGCATCAGCGATCCCGTCGACCTGGACACCGACGAGGGGCGCGGGCTGCTCCGGATGGCGGCGCGGGCGTGCCCGGAGGGGCGCGTCACGCACACGACCGATCAGGCGATCCTTGACGCCGTGCCGTCGCGCGCCGACGACAGCTGGAAACTCGTCGACGAAATGCCGTTCGAGAACAGCCGTGGCTTCGCCGCTTCTCTTGGCCGGCTGGATGGCGGACTGGTACTCGCGGTCAAGGGTGCACCCGAAGTCATCCTGGACCGCTGTGAGTCGCTTACCGCCGAGCTCCGCCAGGCGGCGCGGGAGACTATCGACCGCCTGGCGGCCGACGGGCTTCGCGTGCTGGCCGTCGCGGAACGTCACGTGGCCGAGCCGTCCAGCGCTGGCGCCTCGGATCTGGTCGGGGAGCTGACCCTGCTCGGTTTCGTCGCGATCGCGGACAAGATGCGCACCGAGGCGGCGGAGGTTGTCGGTGAGCTGGCCAAGTCCGGCATCCGGCCGGTGATGATCACCGGCGACCATCCGGCCACGGCCAGTGCCATCGCGCGCCGGGCGGGGCTGCCGGATGCCGGCCGGGTCATCACCGGCGTCGAGCTGGACGGCCTGGCCGAACGGGACCGCCGGGAGCGGGTCACCTCCTGCGCCGTCTTCGCCCGGATTTCACCGGAGCAGAAGGTACGGATCATTGCCGACCTTCAGCGGTCCGGGAAGGTCGTGGCCATGGTGGGCGACGGCACCAACGACGCGGCGGCGATCCGGCTTGCCGACGTCGGCATCGGAGTCCGGGCGCGCGGATCGACCGCGGCGCGCAACGCCTCCGATCTGGTGCTGGTGGAAGCGGATATCGGCCGGATCAGGGACGCGCTGGCCGAGGGTCGGGCGCTGTGGCGCAGTGTCCGTGACGCGGTGTCAATCCTGGTCGGCGGCAATGCGGGGGAGATCACGTTCATGGTGCTGGGCACCGCGCTCGGCGGCAGGTCGCCGCTCAACACCCGGCAGCTCCTGCTGGTCAACATGCTGACCGACATGTTCCCGGCGCTCGCGGTAGCCGGGACGCGCGCCCATGGCGGCAACGGCGAGGCGCCTGCGGAGGAACGGCATTCAGGCCTGATCGGCGGTCCCATGATCCAGGGAATCATGATCCGCGGCGGCGCGACCGCGCTGGGCGCCACGCTGGCGTGGAGCGGCGGGCGGCTGACCGGCAGGTCCAGCCGGGCCGCGACGATGGGACTGGCCGCCGTGGTGACCACTCAGCTGGCCCAGACCCTGCTCACCGGCGTCCGCAGCCCGGCTGTGGTCATCACCTGCGCCGCGTCGCTGGCCGCGCTGGTGCTGGTGATCAGCACCCCTGGCGTGAGCCAGTTCTTCGGCTGCACCCCGCTGGGTCCCGTGGCCTGGGCCATCGTGCTGGGCAGCAGCGCCGCCGGTACCGCCGCCGCGGTGGCGGCGCCACGACTTATACCACCGCTAAAGAGCTTCCAGAATGCGTAACCACAGGAGGAAATGATGAGTCTGCCCGCCCGCCAGCAGCGAATGCTGGACGGGATTGAGGTCGCGCTGCGGGCAAGCGAACCCCGCATCGCGTCCATGTTCGCCATCTTCACCCGGCTGGCCGAGAACGACCGGTCCGCCCTGCCGGAGCGGCTTCCCAGGCTCCGGTTCCGGATGAGCGCGGGCCTTCGTGCCTTCGTGCTGCTTCCGGTGGTGTTCGCGATGCTGGTCACGGGCGTGGTGCTTGGCGGCACGGCGCGCGGCTCGAGCTGCGCCGGCGTTCGCATGGCCGGGTTCACGCTGAACCGGGTTAGCCCGGCAGTCCATGATCGGAGCGCGTGCGGCCAGTCCCGGCAGCCGGCCACCCGCCTCAGTCCGGTCAGGTCAGCCGCGACCAGTGTTGGCCCCCGGAGCGGCCTGTCCGTAACGTGGCCGAGCCTCCTGGTCCGCCCTGGTTAAACCGCCGCCGCGATCATGTTAGAAATGAGGTGAGAACGGAGGCGTCTGTTGGCGATCGAGCATCTGGGCCCTGAGGTCGCGGAATTGCTGAGCCTCACCAACGCGGGCGAGGCGCGATCGCTGAGCAAGCTGGCCGAGATGTCGGCCTGGGAGGTCTCTGGCTGTTCGGGTGCGAATGCCGCCGTCTGGCACGATCAGGAACTGGTGAGCGTCGCGGCGACCCATCCGGATCTGGCCGATCTCGCCGAGATGCAGATACAGGCCGGCCATGGTCCGCTGATCGAAGCCGCGCGGACCCGGGTCCCGGTCGCGTGCCCCGACACGCTCGAGGAAACCCGCTGGCCCGATTACGCCGAAGAGGCGCTGCGGCGGAGCATCCGCTGCTCGGTGCACCTGGTACAGGATCAGGCTCCGACGGTGCTCGTCTTGTCGCTGTTCGGCGTGCGCCCGCACGCCGTGACGCTGGAGGCCAGTCCCATGGCCGACGCGCTCGCCGCGTTCGGCGGCGCGATGCTGGCCAACGCCACCGCCTACGGCGAAGCGCAGCTCATCGCCAGCCAGTTCAAGGACGCCGTGGCGTCCCGGTCGATCGTCGACCAGGCCAAGGGGGTCTTGATGCACGCGGTCGGCTGCGACGCCGACGAGGCGCTACGCCGCCTGCGCGGAGAATCGCAGCGCCGTCACGTCAAGGTCACCGAGGTGGCCAGGCAGGTGGTCGACGCGTACGGCCGCAATTCCCGGTCCCGCTCCTGATCGGGCTCCCGTCAAGACGTTGCCTGCGGAGGCCAGACGTTACCCGCGGAAGTCAGACCTTGCTGCTGATGGCGATCTGGCATAGCTCCGGCAGCTTTTCCTCGGCCGCCCGGGCGGCGATCCGCACCCCGGCCCAGGCCAGCGCCAGCCCGTAGGCGGCGCCGCACAGCACGAGCGCCGGCATCCGGATCGCGGCCGGATCCCGGCTGGTGAGCACGATGGCGACGATCACCGGCGTGACCGCTATCGCGACGCCGCCCAGGCTGCCGAGCACACCGAGGAACACCTTGGACGCGTGGCCCTGAGCGGCCTGACGCATGGGATTTCCAGCTCGGTACTCCATCGGGTAGGGCAGAACGACGGTGAAGATGTTGCTCAGCGCCAGCGCGGCGCCCAGCCCGGCCAGGTCGAGCGCCATGGCGAGGAATCCGTACCCGGGGTGCCGCGCCGCGGCCGCCAGGACAAAGGAGATCGCTACCAGCAGCGGCCCTCCGATCACGGCGAGGGCGATGTCCTGACCGGAGAAGTAGGCGCGGAGCTGGCGGCGGCCGCTCATCGCCAGCGCCTCGAAGACGAAGGCCGGACCCGTCTGGCCAGCCGAGTTGCCGTAGCCGAACCCGACGAATCCCGCACCGGCCACCGAGCCGGCCAGCAGCAGGCCGGGACGCGGATCCGGACCCACGATGGCCTTGATCGACACCACGGCCGTGATGACCGCGATCATGCCCCACCAGATCATGTATCCGGGCTCGCGGCGCTGATAGGTCAGGATCCGCGCGGCCAGCGTGCCACGCAGGCCATACCGTCCCAGCGGCAGCGCGGCACGGCGAGCTCGCGATCTCTGGGTTGACGCGTCCGCGGTGACCAGAGCGCGGTCGAGCGAGCGTATCCACAGCCAGCCGAGCGCGACCACGACAGCTGCCAGCATGGCCAGCCGCGCCGCAGCGATGCCGGGACGTCCGTCGGAGGCGTCCTTGATGGCGTGCGCGGCCAGGCCGGGGGGCAGCCACCGCAGCCACTTGTCGACGCCGCCGAAGCTCGCCGCGGTGATGTTGCCGTTCGCTACCGCGCTGGGCAGTACCTGGGTGAACAGCTCGTACAGGGCGAACAGCGGCAGGACCAGGAAGGCGGCGAGGTCCTTGCCGCGGCGGGAGCGCAGCAGCGTAGCCATGCTGGTTGTCACGAACCGGGCCAGCGCGATGCAGAACGCCACTTGAAGCAGCACCGCGATCACCGCTGTCAGCACGCCGAGCGCGCCGGCGGCCAGCCCGGCGGTCGTTCCCAGCAGGCCCAGCACGTTGGCCGCCGGCCACGCGCCGGCGGCCGAGGCGGTCAGCAGTCCCACCGCGAGCGGGCGGGTGCGCAGCGGGTACAGCGTCAGCGTGGCCGGATCGAGGGTGCCGTCCAGGCCGAAGGCGAAGATCGGCCCGATCAGCCAGCCGAACGCGAACAGCGTGAAGATGACCGCGGTCACATCCACCGACGAGCTGTTGCCACGGAGCATGGCCAGGACGATGAAGGCGCCGATCGCGAGCAGCACGGCAAAGGTGGTGCTGACCACGAAGGAGATCTTGGCCGCCGTTGTCGAGCGCAGAGCGTTGCGCAGCAGGCGCAGCTTCAGCTGGACGAGGAGCCGAGCCACGACAGCACCTCCTCAGCGCCCGCCCGCGGACCGACCAGGTCGATGAAGGCCCGTTGGAGGGTCTTGCCGTCCCGCACCTCATCAGTGGTGCCGCTGGCCACTATCCTGCCCTTGTCGATGATGGACACGTGGTCGCAGACCTGCTCGACCAGCTCCATCACGTGGCTGGAGAACAGCACCGTTGAGCCGGACGCGGTGAATCGTGTCAGCAGGCGCCGGATGACATCGGCCGAGATGGGATCCACACCCTCCAGTGGCTCGTCCAGGAACAGCACCGACGGGTTGTGAATCAGTGCGCACCCGAGCGCTGTCTTCTTGCGCATGCCCGTTGAGTAGTCCGCCACCAGTCGCCCCGCGTCCGCTCGCAGGTCGAGCAGGTCCAGCAGTTGCGCGGCTCGTTCGCGCGCCTCCGCGGCGGGCAGGCTCCGCAACCGACCGGCGTATTCCAGCATTTCCGCGCCGGTGAGCCGCTCGAACATCCTGGCCTGGTCCGGCACCACCCCGATCACCGCCTTGGCGGCTACCGGATCCGCCCACACGTCTGTCCCGCTGATCCGGATCCGGCCGATATCGGGTCGTAGCAGACCTGTCATCATCGACAGGGAGGTGGTCTTCCCCGCGCCGTTCGGCCCGACCAGTCCGGCGAGGGAGCCGGCCGTGATCTCCAGATCGATCCCGGCCACGGCCTCTTTCTCCCCGAAACTCTTGCGGAGCCCGGACACCGCGATGGCTGGGGCTTTCATGTTCCGCCTCCTCGCCTTGCGTCCGTTAAACTGATATCACTATGCTAGACAGTTGTCATCAGACCGGTCAAACCGGCCGGTCAGGGCTCAGGGCTCACGGCTCAGGGCTCAGGGCGAGGAGGCGACGATGGCCGCGCGGACTTCAGCTAGACCGGATCGGGAGCAGTCAGCGGGGCAGGTGACCGAGCGGGCGGCGTGGTCGGCGTCCGGTGTCCGCGTCCTGGTGGCCGGGGTCATGATGGTGCTCGCCGGGATCGTGTTGCTGGTGCTGAGCGGCGTCCTCAAACCAGGTGTCCCCGGCCTGGTAGCGCTGGCCGTGCTCGGGGTCCTGCTCCTGCTCGGCGGACTGGTGGCCATGCAGGGACTCACCCCGGTGGTGGCCGGGGAGGCTCGCGTTGTCCAGCTTTTCGGCCGGTATCGCGGCACGATCCGGGATCCCGGCCTGCACTGGGTCAACCCGCTGGCCCGCAGGCGCAAGGTGTCGGTCCGGATCCGCAACCACGAGACCGCGGTGGCCAAGGTCAACGACGCCGACGGCAACCCGATCGAGATAGCCGCGGTGGTGGTCTGGCAGGTCCACGACACGGCCAGCGCGCTCTATTCGGTCGACGACTTTCCCAGGTTCGTCGCCATCCAGACCGAGACCGCGGTGCGGCACACCGCGTCCAGCTATCCCTACACCAGCCACGACAGCGGCGAGCTGTCCCTGCGTGACAACGCGACGGAGATCACCCAGCGGCTGTCGGCCGAGATCGCCGCGCGGGTCCTGCCCGCCGGAGTGCACATCATCGAGTCCCGTCTCACCCGGCTGTCCTACGCGCCGGAAATCGCCCAGGCTATGCTGCGCCAGCAGCAGGCGAATGCAGTGGTCGGCGCTCGCCAGCGCATCGTCGAAGGAGCGGTCGGCATGGTCCAGCTGGCCCTGAACCGGCTGGAGGAACAAGATGTCGTCGCGCTCGACGAGGAGCGCAAAGCCGCCATGGTGTCGAACCTGCTGGTGGTGTTGTGCAGTGAGCAGGCAACCCAGCAGGTCGTCAACACCGGCAGCCTTTACCAGTAACGGGTGGCACGCGATACGGTGAGCGAGCGCAAAAGCATACTGCTGCGCCTGGACCCGGCCGTCCACGACGCGCTGGCCCGATGGGCCTCCGACGAGCTGCGTAGCACCAACGCTCAGATCGAATTCCTGCTCCGGCGCGCCCTCGCCGATGCCGGCCGGCTCCCCGGCCGCGTCGCACCGCAGCGGCGCCCCGGCCGTCCCGCCAAAGACCCGCCCCCGTGATCCCGGTCGCCTCCGCCAGCGGTTCTCCACCTGTCCATACAGCGCGGAAACCCGTATAGTGTGGAAATTACACGCTACGCGGAAATAAACCCACCGTATGGCGAAATTTCAAAATAAATCGAGTTTGCGGCGTGTCATGGGCGAGCGCCGGTTTTGCCGGGATATGACCGCTATGTGGCGGTGGCTGCGGTGCGCAACGCGGAAAGAAAGGGGTTTCGTGGAAGATTGAGCGCCGGTTTCCGGTACCTTTTCTTCCAGAGGACCCTTTCCTTCCGCATGATAGCCGGTCCATATGCCCGCTATGTGCCAATACGCGCAGTTCAGCAGGCTGGCTAGCGCACTCTAGCAAAGACGACATGCCCGACATGCCGCAAACGCACGTTATTTTGAAGTGTTGCCTATTCGTACATTTAATTTCCATCCAGCATGGATGTTCCGCCTTCCCAATCCGCATGTTGACCACACGCGCTCCGATAGCACTATCAGCGGACCGCGGCAGGAAGAGTGGCTTGCGTGTCTCCGGCCGCCGTGGCGGTTCTCCACCGTTCTGCGTCACAAGCCGCGAAGGCTGCGCGAAATTATGCGCTTTCTGGCACGATAACGATAATCGAATCACCAATAATCGCATTTGGCACCAGGAACAGCGGGCAGCGCGCAATGAGATAGAGGCCCTACCCTCGCCGGTTCGCGGCTGTCGGTGGCTCCGGATCAATCTAGCGATAACCAAAATTCGTCGAGGATCACTCGAAAATCGTAGCTGCGGCCGCAGAGGAGGAATCATGGGAACGAAAACAGTTAAAGTAACGATCGAGGCTCCAGAAGGTCATCCATTCAAGAAGGAGGGCGATGTCAAACTTTGGATAAACGAACGCGAAGATATCAGGGTCGGGACACCATCATCCTTGTCGAAAAAGAAGGTAATACTTACCTGCACGTACACCTTCGACGGGAAGTATAATAAGGAAACATTTGAGAGCATCGTCAGGAACAAACTTAAGGATAAGATTGGGGTAACCTGTAAGGTGACGGCCGAGTTATTCGGGAAGTAGCGTTGGTCCGGTACGGCGACGCATGCAAGCACTGGTATGCCTGCTATCTGCCCAGACACGTCAAGCTCTCCCCGCGCTCGTCGGCATCGCTGCCATCTTGGCGCCCTGGCGTGCCGCCGGTTCATCGGGACACGCCGAGTGGCGCGGATGGCTGAAGCGGGCCGGGGCAATCGGCGACGCGGGCTACGGTCGGCGGCCGGACTTGTCGAGGGCGAACTCCCCGGCGCGGACGCCAGCGACGAACGCGCGCCACCCGGCCGGGGTGTACCGGTGGACAGGGCCGTGACCGTGGGCCTTGGTGTCCCGCACCAGGATCACGCCGTCGCGGCCGGCCACCTCGACGCAATTGCCGCCGTTGCCGCCGCTGAAACTGGACTTGCGCCAGCGGACGTTGCTCACGTCCATCGTTCCTCAGCCACCTTCACGATCAGATCTCTCGAGGCGCCACGGGGCAGAGCCTCTGATCGAAGGGTATCGAATATCAGATTGACCTTGGCCACCGTGGCCGGGTTCCTGGTGGAATGTCCCTCGTCCGGCGACTCCATGTAGACGATGTCCGCGGTGTCGTCGTCGAAGTCCGCGATAGCGAACGCGCCCAGCAGGCCGATGTGCGCCCCGGCGTCGGCCGGGATGACGTGTACCGCGATCCTCGGTCGCTCGGACAGTTCCACCAGCTTGAGTAGCTGGTCGCGCATGACCTTCGGTCCGCCGATCCGGCGGTGCAGGGCCGTCTCGTCGATGACCGCCCAGAACTTCGGCGGGCCGGCCCGGTCGAAGATCGCCTGCCGGGCCATCCTGGTGCTGAGCAGCCCCTCCAGCTCGTCCTCGGTGCCGGCCGTCTGCCACGCGATGAACAGCGCGCGTGCGTACTCGGGGGTCTGGAGCAGTCCGGGGACGAGCAGCGGCTCCCACATCTTGATGACCGTGGCCATCCGCTCGGCTTCGATCCAGTCCGCGAACCAGCCCGGGATGACGCCGCGCTCCCTGCGGGCGATCTCCGACAGCTCGGCGAACCTGCCCCCGGCCAGGCCGGGAAACGTCGTCACCAGGACACGGGCCGCGTCGTCCGACGCCGGCCGCTTGCCCGTCTCGATCTTGGTGATGACCGTCCGGTCGAACCCCAGCTTGTGCGCGAGCTGGTCCTGGCTGTGGTATCCGGCCGCCAGCCGCACGCGGCGAAGTTCCTCGCCGAGCCATGCGCTCAGGTCGTTGCGGATATACCGGTCGTTCGCCATGGGACCTCACGGTGACGTGCCTGCTGGGAATCTGGGGCTGCATGTGCCGGGCGTCGCACGCCACGTAGCACAACAATGCCCTTCACTTATGTGATCAGCAATACGGATAAGCCAATAGCTAAACCACCGGGAAGGCATCGATATGGACGGACAGGACAGCATATCCACTAGCCGCGCGGAGGAAGTGTTCCGCTTGGCGAACACCCTGTATCAGGACCAGCGCGACGTGCTCACCGAGCCCGAGACCGCGGCCCTGCGCGGGATCCGGGAACGGATGACCGACATCTTGTGCCCCTACCCGGTCGCCGTCCTGGAGGAGGACAGGAAGAAGCTCGACGAGAGGTTCCCGGACCGGGAACATTGGTACATCCGCTGCGGCAAGACCGTCACCTGGTGCGACCGGCCCAGGGAACCGGCCGACGCCGACGCCGTCAGGACTGGCAGTCAACCCAGACGATCTGCCGTAGCCGTCCGCCATCCGGCAGCGTCACCGGCACCTCGCCGAACTTGATCCGAGCCGTCGTTCCGGGGTCGGCCAGGCAGGCCGGCCATCCGGACATGTGCGTCGTGCCCTGTCTGTCGACCCACGTGACGTTGCCCGGTCCCCGCAACCCATAGGTCCAGCCGCCGATGGTGACCGACGCCTCATCCGAGCCCACCGACGCGACTCCGGTCAAGATCGTCATGGCCGCCGGCTGCTGGTGGTAATGACGCTCACCGGCCACGAATGCACCGGCCGTCAGCAGGCACCCCGCCGCGGCCACTCCCACTGCCCGCACTCTCCATCGTGCCCGCCATGGCGTCGCCGCCGCTCGGGCCGCCGCGGAGTATGCCGGCAACTCGTCTCCCAGGCTCGTCGGTGCTGGTGACGCTGCCGTCCACTGCTCGCGACACCTAGAGAGAACAATAACCAAATTTTCGCCCCCACCGCGCCCCGACACCCCACATGCCCGCCATCACCCCGCCCCGGACGTGATCCTTACACCGGAGCCCCGCCCGCCCGGCCGCGATCGCCCCCAGTCCGGACATCCGCCGTAGTGCCGCATCGGCCCGGCGGCCCGCCGCCTAGCCGCGATCGCCCCCAGTCCGGACATCCGCCGTAGTGCCGTATCGGCCTGGCGGCCCGCCCGCCCGGCCGCGATCCCTACACCCGGGCCCCGCCCGCTCCCAACGCCCGACCCAGCGACCCCGTGAGCCCCGCCCGTTCCCTACCCGGGCCCGGCGTCCCATGACATATCCGATATTTCAGCATTTGTAAACGGGCCATTGTGGAAGTTAAGAGCCCTCTGGAAGAAAGGGCGCCGGAAACCCGAGGCGCCCTTTTTTCCGCGAGGGACTTTTATTCCACGTCGTGCAGCGTAATCGCCTTGCGCATAACGGTCATAGCCCGGCAAAATGACGGCCGCACACGAACATGCCGAGGCGTGACCGCCTGCGTTAATTGTTCCGGGCCGATGCCTGCCTGAAGAGATGCCCGGTCCGTAGGGAAATGTCCGGCAAGGTAATGCGGTCGCCATCGGTCCGTTCGGGCGCGGCAGCCTGGTTATGGTGCGGCGGCCGTCCAGTGGATGGAGAAGCTGGCCAGGGTGTAGCCGAACGCGTTGACCGTGGGCTGGATGAAGTTGTCCCGGATCATCTGGGTGGCTTCGTTTTCAGCGGTGGTTATGAGCGGCCGATAGACCTGCGGTACGTGTCTGACCCGGTCGAACGCGATGCTCTGAGCGAGCGAGTAGAGGACGGACTGCGAGAACTGCGGCCGGACGACGACACCGCATCCGAATCCCGGATAGGTCCAGCTGTGCTGCACATTTAGTGGCTGGGACAAGCTGTTGTCGATGCTGACATCATGGGAGGACTGCGGCAGTTGCGGCTGAGGCAGGACAACCACGATCGATACCCGCCCGGGCTTGCCCTGGACCGGGCGGCTCAGCGTCTGCAGTCGGTAGTGGTCCGAAGCCTTCGTCCACCAGGACGGTCCAGGGTTGAGATCTACTGTGGCTGACGCGCGGCCAACCGCATAGAAGGTGCTGGCGTACCAGCAGGGCCAGAAACCGATGTTCTTCGACACCTTGTGCGTGAATACGAAGTTGAAGTTCTCTGTGCCCAGCGCGGGCTTGGAGATGCCTTCGATCTTCTGCAGTACCCATGGTCCCAGGTCCACATTGGTTGTCGTGCCGGCCGTCACCGATTGCCACGGCCACGCGAGCTTGATGTGCGGAAGGTGGGCGTTGATGCCTACCACGTGCAGGACCACGGACAGGGCCGTCACCACACCGAACGCGATCACCTTGCGGAAAATCAAGCCGGCCAGGGCAATGACGGCCGTCCACTTGACCCACAACGGGATCCGGCGAAGCCGGGTCGCCCGGATGGGACGGCTCGGCCGGACCTGTTCGGCATTTTCTTCGCGGCGACGCGGCGGAAGGGGAGCGGTCGGGTACTCACGCAATGAGTCGGAAAGGCGCTCCCACGGGTCGCCCGCCTCCGAATTACCGCCGGTATAACGGCCGGATCGCCGATCTGTCAGTCTGTTCGTGCTGAGCATACCAAGCAGAAGAATCAACAGCCGGAGCATGCCGACCGCCTCCTCGAATTGTCATGTTGGGTTTAAACGATGGGCTGGTAACCAAGGCTGAGTACCACCGGAACCGCGCCGAAGGCCCTACGGAAACGTGTGCCGGGCTTATCTGGCGGATTCGGCTCGTCTATATCTGGCCAGTGCATCTTGAGGTGCTGGGCGGTCAAGCCCGCGACGGAATACGGGAATTCGAGCGCGGATATGTTGTGTGCCTTGAGCAGGCCGCCCCAGCGGAATGCGGCGAACACCTTGGCCAGGGCGGGGACGGAGAGATCCTCACGCATGGTGAGGTCAATCCGGTAGACCGCGCCGGCCAGTTCGATCAGATCGCTGGCGCATCGCATGAGCGCGGCGGATTTCGTCCGGTAGCTCGTGCCATCGGGATTGACCATGGCCAGTTTCTCGCCGTATACCGGCGAGTAGCGCGGATGCGCCCGGCACTGCATCCAGTCGCAGGCGGCGAGGAGTTCCCACCGGACGCTGTTGGTCTGGGCGACATCCCGGTACAGCGGTTCGGCCTGAATGAGCGGTGCCCGGGCGTCCGCGACGAAGGCGTTCATCACCGACCGGGGCATCTCCGGCACGTATCGCCTGGTGGCGGTCCGCGCGCCGCGAGGGGCTGAGCGGGTCGGCCGGACCGGCTTGGATTGCTGTCGCGGCGCGTGCGCGGCCGATCCCGCGGGAAGCGGTGTCATCGGCCGGAAATCGGCCGTTTCGGTGGCCGCGACCGGTGCCATCACGGCCGGGGTCGGCCTGATGTAGGCGTCCGCCACCCCCGGGATGGCGGCACCGCCGCTTGGCACCACGTGCGGAACCTCGGTGGGTGTCCATCCGGACGGCGTGTACGGTGCCCCGGTGGGCGCGGCGGTGGAAGCTCCGCCCAGTCCTGCACTAGGTGCGGCGCTGGATGCGGCCGCGGGCGCCCCGCTGGGTGTGGCAGTGGGCGTGGCGCTGGCCGGCCCGTGCGGCGCGGCGGTGGGAGTCGCGGACGTGGACGGATGCGGTGGCACAGAGGGTGGCACGGCCGGCGATGGCATGGCCGTGGCCGCCGGTCCGGTCGGTGCCGCGTGCGGGGCGGCGTGCGGAACCGGGGTCGGGGCCGGGCTGTCGTAGCGGTAGAGGTTGTACAGCCGCATGAGGCCGATGAGCTTGCTGCCGTACTCCGGATCTGTCGCGTAGATGCCGGTCAGATCAGTGGCGAACGCGTCGGGAACCTCGCGATCCGCCATGGCGTGCTGGTAGTAGCCGCTGGTGGCGAGGAGCTGGCTGTGATCGGCGATGCTCTCGGCCACATTGTGGTACACGCGGAAGGGTGCGGTGGTGGTCACCCATTGCCCGTTGACATATTCCTGCGTTTCCTGCACGTCGGCGCCGGCCGGACCAGCGCCCTTGATGCCGAACAGGTTGTTGTCCTTGACCGCCAGCCCGCTCTGGCCCCAGCCGGACTCGTCGATGGCCTGCGCGATGGTCACCGAAGCGGGGATGCCGTATTTGCGTTGCGCTGCGATGGCACCGGGTGCGACCTTGTCGATGAAGGCTTGCTGTGTGCTCGTGCCGGGCGCCTGCGTGGCCGCCGGGATGTTCTGATGCTTGCTGTATCGGGGTGGCGAAGCGGCCTGCGGCTCGTCGGCCGGCTGTGCCGTAGCGGGAGCCACACCGGGAATGGCGGCCGCGCCCGACCCGGGGCTACCGGTCGGCTGCCTGAGCTGGCTGGCCGCCGGGATCCCCGGCACCGAGGCAAGCTCCGCGTCCGCCCGGGCGGTCCCCGCTCCGGATCCGGCCGTCGCTGGCCCCGGCCCGCTCGATCGGGATCCGCTGGTTCCCGCGCCGTTCACTCCGGTAACGACCGCCGGTATCCCCGGAACGTCGGCGCCGCCCGACGGCTGCGCGGTCCCGGGCTGCGTGGTCGTTGGCTGGGCGCTCGTGCTCGCGGACGGTTGAGCAGACGCGCTCGCCGACGGCTGTGCGGAGGGGCTGTCCGTCGCCGGTCCAGTCGGGCTCGCCAGGTTGCCGTTGTCGACGAATCCGACTACACCCTGATCGCCGAGCGGACCGCCGAACTGGTGAGCGTTGACGGTGAGGTTCGGCAACGAGTCGGCCCCGATCGTGGACAGCATGCCGCCCGCGTACTTCGTGACCACCTCGACGTGACCGTCGAACAGCACCCAGTCGCCCGGTTGCGGCTGATAACCGTCTCCGAGCGGATGCCAGCGCTGATGGGCCTGCGCATCGCTGAGTACCGAAACGATGTCCAGCGACGACGGGTTCGGGTCGACGCGCACGTCGGCCCATGCGTGCAGCGGCCACGGATAAGTGGTGCCGCCGGTCACCCAGCTCTCATGTCCCGTGGCCTGCGCGCCAAGGGCAAGGGTCAAGCTGGCGAAGGCGGCGCATGACTCACCGTGGTCGGCCCCGTCTACGCTGTCCTGCTGCCATATCAGCGCCTCCATCTCAGCCGGGCTCTTGTGCTGCGCCATCCGCAGGTAGTAGTTGGCGACGCTGACGATGGATGAACGCAGTGCCTGATCACGCTGGGCCTGATCACGCTGGACCCGGTCTTTCAGGGCCGCGTCTCCGTTGGCGGCAGGCTTGACCGGCTTCTGCAGCGCCAGCAGGTGAACGGGCAGGCTGGTCGGCGATGTCATGTCGGCGACCGCCCCCTGGGCGAAGGAGAAGCCGGTCATCGCGCCGCAGGTGCTGAGACTTACCAGCGTCGTGACCTGTTGCCATCTCGATTTACTCCCGGAACGCACGCAGCCACCTCCTCTCCCGCGCGGCGTCCTGTGTCAGGCGGGAGCTATGAGCCAGGGAGGGTCTTGAGGATGGCTTGGACCTGCGAGTTGCCCGGATCATCGGCGTTCTCGAACAGGACGGCAGCGTTCTGCGCGGTCACGGCCCCGGCTCCGACGAACCATTTCTGGTACACGTCCGATACCAGTGCCGCCTGTCCGGCAGGCGTGCTCACCGGAATCGCGCACATATTCGGATAGCCCGCCCGCGAGACTACGGCCGCCGACCCGGTGTAGCGCGCGCAGTTCGCCGGGTCGCTTTCCAGTCCCGGCTGCACCTGCGGATTGCCGTTGGTGCCGGTGAGGGTCGCTCCGCCGATGATGTTGTTGATAGCCCTCGCGGCTACCTGGAGGCTGTCGATCGCGTCATACGGGTTATAGGGATGATGCAGGTTGAGCGACCATGCGATCGCGCCGCCTTGAGCCGGGACGATGGGCTCGAGCCCCTTCCGCTCCGTCTGACCGTCGCTGAATTTCGGATTGTCGCCGCTGCTGATCAGCGAGAACACCCACAGGATCTGGCTGGTGCTCTTGCCGCAGGCGAAGTTGACCTGGCCTGGTTCCGAGGCGACGTTGGGATTCTGGCAGGCCCGGTCGATCTCCTGTTGCACCACGGCCACGCTGGCCGGCCACGACGGGGAGCCCTGGAACAGCAGCAGCGCCGAGATGGTGGTGATCAGGGCCGCCGCGGCCCCGGCCGCGATGGCGATCTTGCGGCGACGGGACCGGCGGGCGTGATCGGCCGTGCGACGGCCCCGGGCGATGATCGTGCTGGTGCGGTCTCGCGCGTTATCGGCGTGAGCATCGGCTACCGGCGTATCGATGAGCGATGTCTCTTCGTCGGCCGGATCTTCGGCATCCTGCCATCCCGCCGGTGTCCGGCGGGACGGCTCCCCCTGGTATGACTCCTCGGCGTCGACCGGATACCGGACCGGTTCGGTGACCTCGACGCGCGGCCCGCCATGGCTCGAATTGGCGGCGGTCAACTCGTGTTCCAGCCAGTCCCGCCATTGGGAGAACTTACTCTCCAGTTCCGCAGCCTTGATTTCTAGACGGGACAGCCCGTCGTGGTGGATCTCGTTTTTAGATTCGAACCTGTCGGAACGCGTGCCCATGCCTCACCTCTAAATTGCGGCTCGTATCATGTGCACCGGGTTGGACGGCTGCGAAGGGGGAAGGACCCGCCAGTCCGGTGGTCTGATGTCAGGTACTCACCCAGTCCGGCGCTCCGGTCGAGGCCGGGGCGCCGCGGGCCCGGGATCAGGAGTCGGCGAACAGCCGTCTCCGGACCAGGGGCAGCCATGCGAGGGTGCCGATCGGCAATGCGGGGGAATATGCGTGAGGGCGGCCCAAGCGGGCACTCCGCTCACAGGCGCACGAGAACTAGCCGACTGCCTCTCTCCCTCGCCGATTTCACCCATGCCCGTTATTAGAACACGTATGCGATCGAGATGGGAAGGGTTTGCTCCAACAACTGGACTATGTTCGGACAGACTTCGCTCTCAGCGGACACAGAAACGGTCAAACAACACTATAGATCACGATAAGCGCACTACGGGCTACAGGCCACCAGATCATATCGATAGCATCGTCAAAGGGACGTTTCACCGCCCAAGGCTGCCAATCCGTCCGAATCGCTTGCGCCGACGGTAGGCCTCGGCGGCCGAATGGCCCGCTGGCAGCCGTATAGATGGCGCCATCCATGTCGCTGGCCCTCCAAAATGCTCGCCGGAGCGACATCGATGGCGCCATCGGTGCCGCCCTCCAAGGCAATGCGTCCGATTCGAGCGTGCCGATGGCACCATCGGTGCCGTCAGAATCGAGTTCTCAGGCAGACTCGTAGGCAAGGCGGTTCTAATCCATTCGCAAGCATGGCACAAATCGTGAAATGCCCGGCGCGCCGGAGCGGCTAGCGCGCATGGCGGGACGCCGGTTGATAACAGCAAGAAGCGGAGATCTGGCGCGGGGGCGCGGGCGGTGGTGGCGCGTGGGGCGGGGATCGGGAGGATCGGGGGTGGGCGATGGGGGCGCGGAAGCGCCGCGGCGGGGGGTGGGAGGGGCTGGCGGGGAAACCACAGAACGTTCGTGGTAATGGGGGTTTTCGCGGGAGTAAGGCAGGGTGCATGGGGTAGCTGGCCTGCATGACGCGCTACGGATACTTTCTGTCGTCGGAGGAGTACGACCCGGGCAGCCTGATCAGACAGGCGACGCTGGCGGAGCAGGCTGGGTTCGAGGCGCTGTGGATCTCCGATCACTTCCATCCGTGGCTTGACGAGCAGGGGGAATCGAGTTTCGTCTGGTCCGTCATCGGAGCAATCTCGCAGGTCACCGACCTGCCCATCACCACCGCGGTCACCTGCCCGACGGTCCGGATCCATCCCGCGATCATCGCGCAGGCGGCCGCGACCGCGGGCCTGCTGACCAACGGCAAGTTCAACCTCGGCCTCGGCACCGGCGAGGCGCTGAACGAGCACATCACCGGGCAGCGCTGGCCGAGCGCCGCCGAACGCAGGGAGATGCTGGAAGAGGCCATCGAGATCATCGTGCAGCTGTTCACCGGCGAGCAGCTCACCCACCACGGCAAGCACTACCAGGTGGACACCGCCCGGCTGTACTCGACGCCGGCTCAGCCGCCGCCCGTCTACGTGTCGGGCTTCGGCGGCCATTCCGCCCGGATGGCGGCCAAGGTGGCCGACGGGTATATCTGCATGGGTCCGAAGGCCGACCTGATCCAGATCTACCGCGACGAAGGCGGTGAGGGGCCCGTCCAGGGCGGCATCAAGGGCTGCTGGGGGAAAGACGAGCACAGTGCGCGCAAGACCATGCACCGGCTCTGGCCGACCGACAGCATCCCGGGGGAGTCCGCGCAGCTGCTGCCGCTGCCCAGGCACTTCGAGCAGCTCTCGGAGCTGATCACCGAAGACATGATCGAAGCGCCGCACGGGCCGGACCCGGATCCGTATCTCAAGGCCATCGAGGCCTACCAACAAGCAGGCTTCGACGAGGTGTACCTGGGTCAGATCGGCGGTAATGAAGAAGGCTTCTTCGACTTCGCCAGCGGCCAGCTGCTGCCGCGCCTCCGGGAGGGCTGACCAGCGCAGATGGACACTGAGAAGCTCCAGCGCGCGCTTGAAGAGGCCGTCGACGGCGAAGTCCGGTTCGACGCCGGTTCCCGCGGCGCCTACGCGCACGATGGTTCCAACTACCGCATGCCGCCGATCGGCGTTGTCGTCCCGAAGACAGCCGAGGCCGCGGTCAGCGCCATAAAGACATGTAGCGAATTCAACGCTCCCGTGCTGTCCCGCGGTGGCGGCACCAGCCTGGCCGGACAGTGCTGCAACGAGGCCATCGTCATCGACTGGACCAAGTACTGCCACAACCTGTTGTCGGTGGACCCAGGCGGGCGGACCGCGATCGTCCAGCCCGGCATGGCGCTCGACAAGGTCAACGACGCGGTCCGGAAGTACGGCCTGATGGTGGGCCCGAAGCCGTCGACGCACGTGAGCTGCACGATCGGCGGCATGATCGGGAACAACTCCTGCGGGGCGAGTGCCCAGGCCTACGGCAAGATGGCCGACTCGGTGAAGCGTCTGGAGATCCTCACCTATGACGGCCTCCGTACCTGGGCCGGCCCGACCAGCGACGCCGACTACCAGCAGATACTCGCCGAAGGCGGCCGAAAAGCCGATATATACCGGAAACTCCAACAAATCCGCGACAAATACCTCGGCCAGATCAGGACCGGCTACCCGGACATCCCGCGCCGGGTGTCTGGCTACAACCTCGACTACCTGCTGCCCGAGAAGCAGTTCCACGTGGCCCGGGCGCTGGTCGGCAGCGAATCCACGCTGGTCACGGTGCTCACCGCCGAGATCAGCCTGGTCGAGATACCGAAGTACCGGTCGCTGGTCGTGCTCGGCTACCCCGACATCGCCGAGGCCGCCGACGTGGTCCCGCTGGTGGTAGAGCACCAGCCGCTCGCCTGCGAGGGTTTGGACGACGTGCTGATCTCGCTCGAGCGCGAGGAGCACCTCGGCGGCGAGTCGCTGCGCAAGCTGCCCGAGGGAGCCGGCTGGCTGATGATCCAGTTCGGCGGGGACACCGAGCAAGAGGCCCAGCAGCGGGCGCAGGGGCTCATCGCGGCGGTGCAGGCCGACGGGGAGCATCCCAAGCCGCACGTCGCCTACATCGACGACCCGGCCGTCGAGGACAACCTGTGGGAGGTCCGCGAGCTGGGCCTGGGCGCCACTGCCTATCCGCCGGGCAAGCACGAGACGCACGAGGGCTGGGAGGACGCCGCGGTGCCGCCGGAGCGTCTCGGCGACTACCTTCGTGACTTCCGTATCCTGCTGACGAGGCACGATTATCACGCGGCATCGCTGTACGGGCACTTCGGCCAGGGCTGCGTGCACACCCGCATACCGTTCGAGCTGCGCACCGAGACCGGTATCGGCAACTACCGGTCGTTCGTGGAGCAGGCCGCCGAACTGGTCGTAGCCTACGGCGGCTCGCTGTCCGGCGAGCACGGCGACGGGCAGTCGCGCGGCGAGTTGCTGCCCGCGATGTTCGGCCCGGACCTGATCCGCGCGTTCGGCGAATACAAGGCGGTGTTCGACCCGGACAACCGGATGAATCCCGGCAAGGTGGTTCATCCGAACCGGCTGGACGACAACCTGACGCTGCGTGGCTGGTTCCCGCCCGAGCCGCGGACGTTCTTCGACTACCCGCACGACGACGGGAAGTTCTCCAGCGCGGCCTCCCGGTGCGTGGGCGTCGGCAAGTGCCGCGGCGACGAGGGCGGGGTGATGTGCCCCAGCTACCGGGTGACCCGCGAAGAGGAGCACTCAACCCGCGGCCGCGCGCGGCTGCTGATGGAGATGGTGCGCGGCGAAATGCGCCCGGGCCAGGTCGTTTCCGGCGGATGGCGCTCCGAGGAGGTCCGCGACGCGCTCGACCTGTGCCTGGCCTGCAAGGGATGCCGGAAGGAATGCCCGGTCGGTGTCGACATGGCGACATACAAGGCCGAATTCCTCGCGCATCACTACGCCGGCCGGCTGCGTCCCGCGGCCCACTACTCGATGGGCTGGCTGCCCGCTGTCTCATGGCTGGTGACCGCAGTCCCCGGCTTGGCGGGAATCGTGAACCTCGCTGCTCACACTCCGGGAATTCAGGCCCTTATAAAACGAAGTGGTGGCATCGATCCGGAACGCGAAATCCCTCGTTTCGCGGGGCGGCCGTTCACGAAGTGGTTCACGGCCCGGGGTGGCTCGCGTGAATCATCGGGGCGGCGCGTGATCCTGTGGCCGGACACCTTCAGCAATCACTTCCATCCCGAGGTCGCGCAAGCCGCGGTGACCGTGCTGGAAAGCGCGGGATTCTCGGTTGAGGTGCCGATGAAGCCGATGTGCTGCGGGCTTACCTGGATCTCCACCGGCCAGCTCGGCGTGGCTTCGCGAGTGCTGCGGCGGACCTTGCGCGCCCTGCGGCCCGCCCTGCGCGCTGGCGTACCGGTGGTCGTCCTGGAACCGTCCTGCGCGGCGGTGTTCCGCGCTGACGCGGCGGAACTGCTGGGGTCCGACGATGCCCGGCTGCTCGCGTCGCGCACCAAGACGCTGGCCGAGATCCTGACCGAGTCGGGCTGGACGCCGCGCGGGGTCCTGGAGCGGCTGGCCGAGCGGCCGCCGCCTGCCGGAGTGCCGCGCCGTGCGGTCGCCCAGGTGCACTGCCATCAGCACGCCATCATGGGCTTCGACCCCGACGTGTCGCTGATACGGCAGTGCGGCGTCGAGGTTTCCGTGCTCGACTCCGGCTGCTGCGGCCTGGCCGGGAACTTCGGCTTCGAGCGGGGCCACTACGACGTATCGGCGGCGTGCGCGGAGCGCGGGCTGTGGCCCGCCGCCCGGGACGCGGACCCGGACACGGTGATGCTCGCCGACGGCTTCTCCTGCCGCACCCAGCTCGCCGCCGGGCACACCGGCCGCGAGGGATGGCACCTGGCCCAGCTGCTAGCACGCGTGATTGAAGAAAACCCGGAGAAAGGAAAGCCATGACTCTCACGCTGTCCGTCATCATCGCGTGGATCCTCATCGGACTGGTGATCGGCGGACTGGCACGGCTGCTCGTGCCTGGCCGCCAGCACATCGGAATCCTGCTGACGATGCTGATCGGCATCGTGGCCGCGATAGTGGCCGGCATCATCACCACCGCGATCATCGGCGCTGGTCACACGGTGATCACCTTTGTCGTCGCGCTGGTCGCCGCGGCTCTGCTGGTGAGCGCGTTCACCACCAGGGGATACCGGCACTACCGCGGCAATGGCCGCTACCGCCGCCGCCACTGGCTGCGCTGGTAGTGATCCTCGGGGAACATGAAAGGGCCCGCCGGCGCCTTCGCCGGCGGGCCACTTCACCGCTTGCGCTGGTTACCAGCGGTACCATCTGCTCCCGCTGCCGCCCCGCAGGGCGAAGCCCAGAAGCCATACGATGAGGATGATCGCCGCGATCCACCACAGGGCATGCAAGGCGAAACCCAACCCGCCGAATAGGATCGCTAGGATTAGAACCAGCAGAATCAACGCCATGGCGGCCCTCCTTGACCGTCGAATCTGACGGTTCAGCTACCCCACTGGAGAGTGCCAAACGCCTGCGGGCGAGCAGAGCGAGAGGCAACGGGAGAGATGTCGCACAACGCATGGAACCCGGTCGGCGAGCCATCCCGGGGCATCGCCGGCCTGGCCGAGCGGAGCGAGGCGCTCCGGGAGGCAGCGGCGCTGCCGGACGCGGAGCCGCGAGAACTGCTCGACGCTGCCTTCGCCGAACTGGATGGCGCCATCGAGCTGCTCAGCGTGTGGGGCTCCGGCGACGACACGGACACCGGCGCCGGTGATCCCGGCGCCGAGGACCGGGCATCGGAGTCGCTCACCGCGGAGCGGCGCCTGCTGCGCGCGGTGTTCCAGCGCGCGCCCGTGCCGCTGTTCGTGCTGGCCCCGGACGGCACCGTCCGCCGCGCCAACTCGGCGGCGGGTGACCTGATCGGCTCCGCTCCCGGCTACGCCACCGGACGGCCGCTGGTCGCGTTCGTCGATCTGGCGTCGCGGGCCGCGCTACAGAGCCAGATCGCCGCGGTCGCGCGGACCGGGAACACCAGGCGGCTGAAGTGCAAGGTGCTCGGCCCGTCCGGCTCGATCGGCCATGACCTCAGCGTGAGCCGGATCGAGCTACCGGACGGGCAGCAGCTACTTGTGGTGGCGGTGGGCGGCGCCTTCATGGCCGCGCCCAAGCGCAAGCTCGACAGCCACGAACGATCCGACCCGCTGCACAGGATGACCCGCCGCATGGACACGGTCAGCGCCGTGACCAGGCTGCTGCTGGACAACAGCACGTTCAGCGAGGCGGTCACGCTGCAGCGGTGCGCCCGGCTGCTGGCTGGCCACATCGCGGGCTGGGTCATCGTCGACGTGGAACGGGCCGAGCAGCTCCGGCGGCAGTTCGTGATCGGGCCCCCCGGTGAGGCGGCGGAGGAGATGGCGCGTCAGGTCCGCGGGATCGATCCGCAGCCGGGCACCGCGCCATGGCAGGTTCACCTGGCCCGCAAGCCGAGGCTGATCTCGAACGCTGACGACGCGAAGCTGCTTGGCACGGCCGCTGACGGAACGTCGCTGCTGATGATGCTGGGTGTCAGCTCACTGCTGATCGTGCCGATCTTCGACGGCGCGACCAGCTACGGCACGCTGACGCTGGCCCGGCGGGCGCAGGACGGGCGTTTCGAGATCGCCGACCTGGCGCTCATCGAGGAGATCGGGGAGCATCTGGGCGTCGCGATGCGCGTCGACCGGATGTTCCGGCACCGGGCCTCGGTGGCCGAGGCGCTACAGGCCAGCCTGCTGCCGGCCCGGCTGCCCGACATACCTGGCCTTGACCTGTCCGCCACTTACCTTCCGGCCGGGCAGGGCCTGGATGTGAGCGGCGACTTCTACGATGTCTTCCCGGTGCCGAGCCTCTCCGGTGCCCCCGGATGGGGAATCACCATCGGCGACGTCTGCGGGAAGGGCCAGGAGGCCGCCGCGATGACCGCCGCGGCGCGGCACGCCATCCGGGTGCTGGCGGCATACGGCCCGGATCCCGGCGATGTGCTGGCCAGAGCCAACGAGATCATACTCGCCGGGGACTACGAGGACCGCTTCGTCACCGCCAAGCTCGCCTATCTCCAGTGGCAAGGCCGCGATCTGGCGGTCACGCTGGCCAGCGCCGGACATCCTGGCCCCGCGCTGGTCCGTTCGGACGGCCGGGTGGAGATGCTCGGCGGGGGAGGACTGCCGCTTGGCCTGTTCTCCAGCGCCGAGCAGCCCGAGGCGGAGCCGGCCTTGCAGACGCTCCGGCTGCACGCCGGCGATCTGCTGTTCTTCTTCTCCGACGGCGTGACCGATGCTCGCAGCGCGGACAAGGCCTTCTTCGAGGAACGCCTCGCGGACGAGCTGGCCGGGCTGGCCGGCCGGTCCGCGTCCGAGACCGCCCGGGCGATCCAGGGCGTGCTGGTCGGCTTTTCCAGTGACGAGCTGCGCGACGACCTGACCATCCTGGTGGCCCGCGTCACCGGCCCGCCGGAGTAGTTGGCGGTTGGCAGGCCCCCGCCGGATATGCGGGGATACGGGCGTTATGTGCGGCTGTTGAGGCTGGATGACCTGGAGGAAAAGAGCCTATCGGAAAGAAGGGCGCCGGAAACCGACGCCCTTCCCTCCGCGGGACCCTTATCTTCCATGCGATGGCTGGCTCGTGTGCCCGACATTAGCCAATATGCGCAGTTCGCCGAGCTGCTAGCACGTCAGGACGAAGAATGACATGTCCGACATGTCGCATGCCGACATCGCCGGCTACTCCTCGTAGATGTCCTCGGTGACTTCCGTTTCGCCCGGGACGTGTTCCGGATTGGGGTCGCCGGTGCCGACCGGCAGGCCCGCCCGGACCCGCGTGTTAGCTGGGTTGCGGGTGACGTAGGGCGGGTACGTGATTTCCTCCACCGGGCCGTCCCGCCGGGCCTCATAGCGGCGCACGAACATGCGCCGGCCGATCCAGCCGTAGCTGCGGCGCGGGATGGCCATGCCGATGACACCGATGAGCATGAGGATGTAGCCGGCCGTGTGCAGGTTGAAGACGGAGGTGTTGGCGGTAACCGCGAACGCCAGGATGGCCCCGACGCAGATCAACGCGAGTCCGGTACCAATTTTCATGAGGGATTCCTCTCGTTCACGCCGCGCCCATGGGCTCGATGAGCTGGCTGCGCAGATGGGCAAGCGCCCTGCTGAGCAGTCGGGACACATGCATCTGGGATATGCCCAGGCGATCGCCGATCTCGGTCTGGGTGAGGTTCCCGTAGAACCGCATCACCAGGATCCGCTGCTCACGTTCGGGCAGCTCGTCCCAGTGCGCGTTGAGCGCTTCCATATCGATGGTGAGCTCGACCGAGTGGTCGTCTTCGCCGAGCACGTCGGCGAGCTGCGCGGGGTCCTCCCGGTCCGAAAGCGGCGCGTCAAGTGAGTAAGTGCTGAACACCAGGTCGGCCTGGCGCGCTTCCCGCACGTCGTCCTCAGCGACGCCAAGCCGCTCGGCCAGCTCGGTGTCGGTGGGCGCGCGACCGAGCTGATGAGTCATATCCTCGACGGCCTTGCGCATCTCGAGCAGTAGTTCCTGGGCTTGCCGGCGGACATGTATCTGCCAGCGCTTGTCACGGAAGTGACGCTTGATCTCACCGCTGACACATGGCTGGGCGTAGGCCGACAGGCTGTCTCCGACCTCAGGGTCGTAGTTGTTGATGGCTTTCAGCAGGCCCACGTACCCGACCTGCATGAGGTCTTCGGTCGGTTCGGGGCTACCGCGGTACTGGCGGACACACGACCGGACCAGCTTGGCATAGCGTTCGACGAGGATCTCGCAGATAGCGCCCCGCTCCTCACTGCCCCTGGGCAGCGCGCGCAGCTGGGACAGGAGAGCGTTGTCGGGCAGATCCTCTAGTTCCGCACGCATTGTCAAAGTTCTCTCCTCAGGCCCGGAAACGACGGACGCATAGGGGTGTGCCCGATGGAGGATCAATAAACGTACGAGAGTGTGATGCTCGTCACATAATGCGGCCAGGTCAACGGACCGATCATCGGACCGCTGACCCGGCCGGGGTATTGCTCAGGCGCTACCTACCATCGATACCAGCGCCGTCGTGAGCCACCCCCTTCGCCTACACGCACGACGAAGCCGATCAGCCAGAGCACCAGCACCACGAGGGCGATCCACCACAGGACGTGGATAGCGAAGCCGAGGCCGCCGAGGATTAGGGCAAGAAGCAGAACCAGCAGGATTATGGCCATGGTTTGATACCTCTTTCCGTTGAACAGGCTCTCGATTACCCGCGTCGGCGCGTTCCACACACATGATCTCGCCACGTGTCGGACAAATCACGCATGGTGATTCCAAGCCGACGGCGGCCCTGTGAACTTTCCGGCAAATGGGATGGGAATGGAGGCATGAACTAACGAGGCAGGGGAAGCGGGCATGTGCTGCGTGAGATCGCCGCAGTCAGGAGCCGCTCCCAGAACGTGAGGAAGCCGATGACGACCGTGACCGGGCGCGCCGCAAACTGGCGCTCGGCAGGTGCATGCCTGAACGCCGATCCGGACCTCTTCTTCCCGATATCCATGACCGGGCGGGCCATGGAACAGATCGCGAAGGCCAAATCGATCTGTGCCCAGTGCGCGGTGCGGCGGCAGTGCCTCGAGTTCGCGCAAACCCACGACCCGATCTACGGGATCTGGGGCGGGACCACGCCGGAGGACCGGCAGCGGGTGCGCCGCCGGGAGCAGCGCGCGGCCCGCGCGGCGGCGAGGACCGGCCTCAGCCTCACCTGACCAGGCCGGCCCGTTTCATCACTGGCGTCACGGGTAGCCGGGCCCCATGACACAGACGGTTGCCATCACCGGGGCCAGCGCGGGTATCGGGCGCGCGACGGCCCGGATGTTCGGGGCCCGCGGAGCGCGGGTCGGGCTGATCGCCCGCGGCGAAGAGGGGCTGCGCGGCGCGGCCGAGGATGTGACCGCGGCGGGCGGCACCGCGCACGCGGTGAGCACGGATGTCTCCGACTTCGGCCAGGTGGACGCGGCGGCCAGCGAGATCGAGGCGGTACTCGGGCCGCTCGACATCTGGGTCAACGTGGCTTTCACCTCCGTGTTCGCGCCGTTCACGGAGATCGCTCCGGATGAGTACCGGCGGGTCACCGAGGTCACGTACCTGGGGTACGTGTACGGCACGATGGCGGCGCTGAAACGGATGCGGCCACGGGACCGGGGCGTGATCGTCCAGGTCGGCTCGGCGCTGGGGGAGCGCAGCATCCCGCTGCAGTCCGCGTACTGCGGCGCCAAGCATGGCATCAACGGCTTCACGTCCTCGTTGCGCTGCGAACTGATGCACGAGCGGTCCGGGGTGCGGGTCACGGTGGTGCAGATGCCGGCCGTGAACACGCCACAGTTCTCCTGGGTGCGATCACGGCTGCCGCGGCATCCGCAGCCGGTGCCGCCCATCTATCAGCCGGAAGTCGCCGCGCGCGGGGTGCTCCGGGCCGCCGATCGCCCGGGACGCCGCGAGTACCTGGTCGGGGCCAGCACCAAGGCCACCGTGCTGGCCAACCGCGTCATCCCCGGGCTGCTGGACCGCTATCTGGCCAAGACCGGCTACAAGTCACAGCAGACCGAGCAGCCCGAGTCCCCGGACCGGCCAGACAACCTCTGGCAGCCCCAGGACGAACGCACCGACTACGGAGCGCACGGCGAGTTCGACGAGAAGGCTCATCCGCGGGGCAGTTCATGAAGCTGACCGTATTCGGCCTGGGCTACCTGGGCACGGTGCACGCGGCCTGCATGGCGCAGGCCGGCTTCCGGGTGCTGGGGGTCGACACGGACGCCGCGCGCGTCGACGCGCTACGCGCCGGTCGGCCGGGAATCCATGAGCCAGGACTCAACGACATGCTGCGGCGGGGAATGGCCAACGGACGGCTGGCCTTCACCACCTCTTATGCCGAGGCGGCGGAGTTCGGCGACGTGCACTTCATCTGCGTGGGCACGCCGCAGCGCCAGGACGGCTCGGCGGGCGCGGAGCTCGGCCAGCTGGAGAGCTGCCTCGATACCCTCGCGCCGCTGCTCACCGCGGACAGCCTGGTGGTCGGGAAGTCGACGGTTCCGGTGGGAACGGCGACGCGGCTCGCCGAGCGCTGCCAGCCAGCCGAGCTGGCGTGGAACCCCGAGTTCCTCAGAGAAGGCCATGCCGTGGCCGACACCGTGGCGCCGGACCGGATCGTGGCCGGGGTCCGGACGCCACGCCCAGGATCGTCTCACGCCGAGAAGATCCTGCGGGAGGTGTACGCGGTCCAGATCGACGCGGGCGTGCCGTTCGTGGTGACCGATCTGGCCACGGCAGAGCTGGTCAAGCTCACCGCCAACAGCTTCCTGGCCACGAAGATCTCGTTCATCAACATGGCCGCGCGGATCTGCGAGGAGGTCGGGGCGGACGCGCCGCTCCTGGCGCGGGCACTTGGCTACGACCCGCGGATCGGCAGTGCGTGGCTCGGCCCGGGTCTGGGCTTCGGCGGCGGCTGCCTGCCCAAGGACATCAGATCCTTCGGTCAGCAGGCGGCCGAGCTGGGGGTGCCTGAGGCGGCCGCATTGCTGCACGCGGTCGACGGGATAAATACCGGCTGCCGGGAGCGGATGGTCGGTCTGGCCCGGTCCCTGGCCGGAGGCTCGCTGGACGGCGCCGCCGTGGCGGCGCTCGGCCTGGCCTTCAAACCGGGCACCGACGACATCCGGGACTCTCCGGCGATAGCGGTGACGGCGGAACTGGTGCGGGCGGGCGCCGTCGTGTCCGCCTACGATCCCGCCGCGATGGGGCGCGCTCGCGAGCAGTACCCGCGGATCCGCTACGCGGACTCGGTGCTCGACGCGGCCCGCGGGGCCGACGTGCTGCTCGTGCTCACCGAATGGCCCGAGTTCCGGACCGCCGACCCGGACCAGGTCGGCGCCGCGGTGGCTCGGCGGAACGTCGCCGACGGGCGGCACGCCCTGGATCCGGCGCGCTGGACCGCCGCGGGGTGGCGCTACCGCGCCCTCGGCCGCCCTGATCCCCTGGTCTTACCGGCACTGGTCTTACCGGCGCCGCCCGTCGCCGGCCCGGCCATCGCCGATCCAGCGCTCCATGCGGGCCAGCAGCTCATCGGTGTCGACCGGCTTGGTGACGTAGTCACTGGCGCCCGCCGCGAGGCTCTTCTCCCGGTCGCCTGGCATGGCGCGCGCCGTGACCGCGATGATCGGCAGCGTCGCGAAATCGGGCATCTGGCGGATGGCGGTCATCGTGACGTAGCCGTCCATCTCCGGCATCATCACGTCCATCAGGATGAGGTCGATATCGCCGGCGGCGAGCAGCGTCTCGATGCCCTTGCGGCCGTTCGCGGCCTGGATCACCGTCATGCCGGCCAGCTCGAGCGTGCTGGTGATGGCGAACACGTTGCGTGCGTCATCGTCGATGACCAGCGCCCGTTTGCCGCGCAGTGACTCATGCCCGTCCGCGGCGACGCCGCGGGACGGGGCCTCGGCTGCCTCGCTGATCAGCGGGGGGACCTGCTCCGGCTGAGCCGCGGACAGATGCAGCGTGATCCGCTCACGCAACTCGTCCAGTGACGGCAGCAGCTCCAGTGCTCCGCTACCGAACCGCAGCCGGGCCAGCCGGGACTGCGCGCTGTCGAACTTCTCCCTGGTGTGGGCCAGCACGGGGATAGTGCCGAGGTCGGGGTCGTCCTGGATCTGCTCGAGGAACGCGAACGCCGACGCGTCGGCCAGGCCGAGGTCGAGAACGACGCACTGATGCGAGGTGTGACGCAGCGCGTCGATCGCCTGTTCCGGGTCTTCCGCGGTAGCGACATGCACCGGGCCGTGAATGCCGGCCAGGTCGGAGACCGCGCTGTAGGCCAGCAGCGTCAGCAGGCCGCCACGGGCTCCCTCGACCACGAGCAGCCGGCGAGCGGCCGCCGCCCCGTCCTCCGGTGCGCCCGCGAACATCTGCACGGCGTGCTCGGCGGGGTTTTCCTCGCCGTGGCGGTCAAGTACCACGATATCGGCGAGTTCGGTCCCGACGGGGGCCGCGGTCCGGCCGACGGCGCCGGAGTCGTAGCTGACCTCGTCCTGAGCCACCTGACTGATCGCTTCCCGCATCGCGCCGGGCAGCTCACTCGGCAGGTACATGGTAAACGTGCTGCCGCGGGCTAGCTCGCTTTCGGCGGTGATGTCGGCGCCGAGCTGGGTGCCGACCTCGCGGGCGATCGACAGGCCGAGACCGGTTCCGCCGTAGCGGCGGCTCAGCGTGCCGTCGCCCTGCTGGAACGCGCCGAATATCGTGCTGAGGTTCTCGGGGGCGATGCCGATTCCGGTGTCCGCGACGGAGAACGCGAGAATCGCGCTGCCTTCGGATGTCCGGCGGCCGGTCAAGCCGACCCGGAGCGTCACGCCACCGCGTTCAGTAAATTTGACAGCATTTGACAACAGGTTGCCAAGCACTTGCCGCAGCCGCTGCCGGTCGGTGAAGAGTTCCCGCGGCGCGTCTGAATCCGCGTCAACGGCGAACTCCAGCCCCTTCTCCGCGGTGAGCGGCTGGAACGTCGCCTGGATATCGTCGAGCAAGTCGCGGAGCGCGAACCGCTCGGCGTGGATGTCCATCCGGCCCGCCTCGACCTTGGACAGGTCGAGGATGTCGTTGATGAGCTGTAGCAGGTCCGACCCGGCGGAGTGAATGACCCGCGCGTACTCGACCTGCTTGGCGGTGAGGTTGCGGCCGGGGTTCTGGGCCAGCAGCCGGGCCAGGATAAGCAGGCTGTTCAGTGGTGTCCGCAGCTCATGCGACATGTTGGCCAGGAACTGCGACTTGTATTTCGAGGCGAGGGCGAGCTGCTGGGCACGTTCCTCGATCTCCTGCCGGGCGTGTTCGATCTCGGCGTTCTTCGCCTCGATGTCACGATTCTGCGTGGCCAGCAGCGCCGCCTTGTCTTCCAGCTCGGCGTTGGAGCGCTGTAGCTCTTCCTGCTGGGCCTGCAGCTCCTCGGACCGCGTCTGCAGCTCGGCGGTGAGCCGCTGGGACTGATCGAGCAGCGCGTCGGTGCGGGCGTTGGCGATGATCGTGTTGACGTTGACGCCGAGCGACTCGGTGAGCTGCTCGAGGAACGCGGTTTCCACCGCGCTGAACGGGCGGAACGAGCCGAGCTCGATGACGCCCAGCACCTGGTCCTCGAACAGGATGGGAAGGATGGCCAGGCTGGCCGGGCTGGCCTCGCCCAGCCCGGAGGAGACCCTGATGTATCCCTCGGGGATGTCCTCCACCACGATGGGCCGCTTGCTGCGGGCCACCTGGCCGATCAGCGACTGGCCGATGCGGTACTGGATGGGGGCGTCCCGGTCGGCCCGCAGGCCGTAGCCGGCGATCAGCCGGAGCCGGGTGCCTGGCTCGCCCTGCGGTCCCTCGGCGTCCGCGTCGGACTCGGCCAGGAAGAACGTGCCGTGCTGGGCGCCCACCAGCGGGGCCAGCTCATCCATGATCATCTCGGCGACCACGGCCAGGTCCCGGTGGCCCTGCATCATGCCGCCGAGCTGGGCCAGGTTCGTCTTGAGCCAGTCCTGCTCCTGGTTCGCGCGGATGGTCTCGCGCAGGGACTGGACCATCGCGTTGACGTTGTCCTTGAGCTCGGCGACCTCGCCGCGGGCCTCGACGGAGATGGACCTGGTCAGGTCGCCGGAGGCGACCGCGCTGGTCACCTCCGCGATGGCGCGCACCTGCCGGGTCAGGTTCCCGGCCAGCTCGTTCACGTTCTCGGTCAGCCGCTTCCAGGTCCCGGAAACGCCTTCCACCTCGGCCTGGCCGCCCAGGCGGCCCTCCCGGCCCACCTCGCGGGCCACCCGGGTGACCTCGGCCGCGAACGATGAAAGCTGGTCGACCATCGTGTTGATGGTCGTCTTCAGCTCCAGGATCTCGCCGCGCGCGTTGACGTCGATCTTCTTGGACAGGTCGCCCTGTGCGACGGCGGTGGTGACCTGGGCGATGTTTCGGACCTGGCTGGTCAGGTTGTCCGCCATCGAGTTGACGTTGTCGGTCAGGTCCTTCCACGTCCCGGCCACGCCCTTGACGTCGGCCTGGCCGCCCAGACGACCCTCGGTGCCCACCTCGCGGGCCACCCGGGTCACCTCGTCGGCGAACGCGGACAGCGTGCCCACCATCGTGTTGATGGTCTGCGCCAGGGCGGCGACCTCGCCCTTCGCCTCGACGGTGATCGTCTGGGTCAGGTCGCCGCGGGCCACCGCGGTCGCCACCAGGGCGATCGACCGGACCTGCGCGGTCAGGTTGGAGGCCATCACGTTGACGTTGTCGGTCAGGTCCTTCCACGTCCCGGACACACCGCGGACCCCGGCCTGGCCGCCCAGGTTGCCCTCGGTGCCCACCTCGCGGGCCACCCGGGTCACCTCGTCGGCGAACGCGGAAAGCTGGTCGACCATCGTGTTGATGGTCTCCTTCAGCTCCAGGATCTCGCCGCGCGCGTCGACCCGGATCTTCTGGCTCAGGTCGCCCTTCGCCACCGCGGTGGTGACCTGGGCGATGTTGCGGACCTGGCCGGTCAGGTTGTCGGCCATGGCGTTGACCGACTCGGTCAGATCCTTCCAGGTACCCGACACGCCCGGCACGTACGCCTGGCCGCCCAGCTTGCCGTCGGTGCCGACCTCGCGGGCCACCCTGGTCACCTCGGAGGTAAACAGGTCGAGCTGATCCGCCATCCCGTTGAAGACCGTCGCGATCTCGTCCATGAGGGGGTCGCCGGTTTCCTTCAGCCGCGTGCTGAAGTCGCCGCCGCGAACGGCGGTCAGCCCGGCCAGCAGTTGCTCCAGGCCCGATTTGTCCAGCCTCGGTCGGGTCTCCACCACATCGGACATCAAGGCCTCCGATCAGCGTGCCATCGGCACGCGGCGTGCTCGTCGGCGTTCACTGCGCTTCGCATTACTGTCCCAATGGTAGGCGGGTGATAACACTCACGGCAGCTCCGGCCACCGGAGCGCAACTATCATGACTCAGACGGGCTCCTCTGCTGGTTGAGTGCTTACCAGTTCAGCGTCCGCGAGTAAAAATTGTGCCAGGTGAAGCCGGAAGAGCGGGTATTACACAGTGTCGGCACCCGATGACGAAGCCTTGCGGCTGGCCGCGGTCGTAGACCGGCAACGCCGCGAAATTGACCGGCTACGGGTCGACGCGAATGCGGGGACCGTCGTGGCCACCGCGACCGGATTGCTGATGGAACGGCTGGGATGCTCGGCTGGCGAGGCGAGGACGCAGCTGGTCAGCCTGGCCCAGGCAACCGGTGTGCCGCTCGGCGAGATGGCGGCGACCGTCGTCGGTATCGACCCGCATCCGGGTCCGGCTCCCGCACCTGGAGCGCCGGCTGCCGCTGGCGGTCCGCCGTTCCGTCCGGCGGGCGGGCTGGCGGCGGACGGGCAGGAGTTCGCCGCGACCCTGGCCGCGCAGGTCGCCCAGTTCGACGCGAGCACGGTGGCGGTGTGGCTGCTGACCGCGGACGGCGTCCTGGAGCTGCTGGGCGAGTCCGGACTCGGTAGCGCCGCCGCCCGGCGCTGGCGGCACATTCCGCCGCAGCTGGACTGCCCGCCGCAGCTGGTCGCGAAGGGGGCGGCGGATCTGTGGTGGGAAACCGGCCGCCCGGTGGCGGATGAGATGCCGGTGACAGGATCGCCGGACGCACCGCGCGCTGTGCTGGCGCTGCGTGAGCGAACCGGGGAGCTCCTCGGCGTGCTCGAGCTTCGCTGGCCGCCGGATACGAAGCTCGCCGACGAGACCCGGCAGGCGATCACCGCGATCGCCGCCGGGACCGCGCGTGTGCTCGCGGTTCGCCTGGCGCACGGCGACCTGGGCGCCGGGGAGCCGCGGCAGGCGCTGTTCGACCTCCTTGATGAGGTCGCGGGCTCGGTGCTGGTGGTCCGGGCGATCCGGGAACGCACGGGCGCCGTGACCGACTTCACCATCGAGCACATGAGCGCCGGGTACATCGATCCGGCGGGCCGGCCGGCGGCCGGCCTTCGCGGGCTGACCCTGCTGGAGGCATATCCGCTGACCACGGCCGGGCACGGCCTGTTCGCGCGGGCACTTCAGCTGATCGAGAACGGTGAACCCCAGTACGTTTCCGGCCCGCTGATCGAACCGGTGCCGCTGGCTGACTTCCGCGCTGCGAAGTTCTTCGACGGCGCGATCTTCACCTGGCGGCCCTACGGCGAAGCCGGCGGGCTCACCGGGCTGCTGGACCACGTGCAGCGGCTGGGACGGCTGGGCGGATGGGAGGAGAACCTGGCGGCGGACACGGTGCGGTGGACCGACTCCGCCTTCGAGCTCTTCGGCCTGACGCCGAGCAGCGGGGGCGGCATCCGCCTCGCGGATCTGCACAGCTATGTGATGGCCGCTGACAAGATCAGGGTCCGCCGGTTCCGGCAGGACCTGATCGCACCGGTGGCTGACCCCAGGGCCGACACCGAGGCGATGACGACCACGTTCCGCATTGTCCGGCCCGACGGCTCGTCGATCCGGCAGATCCGCATCTTCGCCGAGCCGGTGGCCGACGGGACCGGGACCGTGGTGGCGCTACGCGGTGCCTTCCAGGACGTGTCCGCGCACTACCTCACCCAGGTCGCGCTGGCCGCGACCCGCGACCAGCTGGCCGACTCCGAGCAGCGCGCGGCGGAGGAGCATCTGCTGGCGCTGCGGCTCCAGCGAGCCATCCTGCCGCCGGAGTCGCACCCGGTGGAGGCGGCCGGTATGGACGTGGCCGTGCGGTACCGCCCGGCGGGCAGCGGTCACCTGGTTGGCGGGGACTGGTACGACACGCTGGTCCTGCCCGGTAAGGATGTCCTGCTCGTCGTCGGGGATGTGGCCGGTCACGGCATCGAGGCGGTGACCGGAATGATCGCCGCCCGTAATGCGCTGCGCGGCCTGGCCGTCACCGGAGCTGGTCCCGCGGAGCTGCTGCGCCTGCTGAACGTGACGCTCTGCCAGCTGGTATCCGGCGTGATCGGAACCGTCATCTGCGGGATATACAGCCCGGAATCGGGGACGCTGCGCTGGGCCCGCGCCGGTCACCTGCCGCCTGTGGTGGTCAGGGACACGCACGCGCGGACGCTGCCGCTGCCGGGCGGGGTGCTGCTCGGCATGGATCCGGATGCCTGCTACGAAGAAGTGACGCAGTCGCTGCGCACCGGCGACACCATGCTGTTCTTCACCGACGGGCTGATCGAGCAGCGCGGCGAGTCGATCGCCGACGCGCTCCGTAAGTTCGTGGCCGCCGCTGGTGACGCGGCGGCCCCGGGCTCGGATGCCGACGCGTGCGCGGACGAGCTGCTGGCCGGGGCGACCTCCGACACCGACGATGACGCCTGCCTGGTAGCCATCCGCATCCTCTGAGGTTTCCGGGCCGGTTTTCGGGACGGTTCCAGTGACATCGATGGCGGCATCGATGTCGCTGGAACCGGACAGATCCCTGCCCAGCGCGATGAATGGCGCCATCGAGGCTCCGTTCGAGGCTGCCGGAGCATGCCGCTGATGTCATCGGCCCGGACGAAGGCCACGCGAGGCCTATGCCCGTCACCTTCATGCAGCACGCGCCCTTTATCTCCTGCGCCTTCATCTCCTGCGGCGCGGGCCCGGTCACCTCCGGCAGCGTGGGCCCGGTCACCTCCGGCAGCACGGAAATTTCGTAGTAATTAGGACAACGCGCTAGGGACGGTTGTCCTGCGGCGCGGGCCCGGTCACCTCCGGCAGCGCGGGCCCGGTCACCTCCGGCAGCACGGAAATTTCGTGCTGCGCGGAACTTTACCCGCCGTATTGAGGCTGTCGCGTCACTGCTGTCAGGCTCTCGGGAGGCATCGCATCCGCATTAGTACTCCGACAGTGCTTTGTGATGATGGCGGGCTTTGAGGTGTCCAGGGACCGTCGCGGCCGCGGTTGACACCGGCGGGTGTGCTCTGGAAAACGGGCATCTCCGGGCAGTTATCGCGGTTGATCCGGGCCTCGTGGTTAGTTCGGTGTACCCCGGTGCACAAAAATCACCACGAGGCCCGAATCAACCATGCGAGGACACTGCCGCGGCCCTGGGAATACGGGACGAACCGGCTGTCCGGTAGCATGACTGCCCGGCGTCATCATGTGCGGCTGCAGCACTTGACACCCCACGGCTACGAGTTACGCGACAGCCTCAATTCGTACATTTAATTTCCATCTAGCACGGAAGTTCCACCTTAATCCGGACTCCGTTCGAGGCCTACTGAGCATTTGGGGCAATCCGGCATGCGGCATGAAGCCGTGACCTCGATCCGCAAGCCGGCCACGCGACTCTCCTGCGGGGCAGGCCCAGCCTTTCAAGCTCAGTATGCGGGGACGGTGGATGCCTGGACGACGTGGAATTAGGAGCCCCGTGGAGGAATGGGCACCGCTTTGGCCGCGTCGATCATTAAGTTGTCGTTTCCGGATCTTCGCGCCCAGGGGGCGCGCACCAAGATCGTTTGACGATTGCGGTCGTCATAGCAGCACTAATCGTCAAACGATCTTGGATGCCCGGCTCGCGGCAGCCGCGCAACCCGGTCATACCGGGCAAAGCAACCGCTCCGCGCACGCGAGCAAGGGCCGCGACACGCCCAAGTTGATAACCGACGTGGCCTTCCGGCTCCTTTTCCTCCAAGAGGCTCTAATCCTCCACACGGCGGCGGACCCGTGTGCCTGCGATGCGGTGATATGCGTAGTTCGCCAGTTCGCCAGTTCGCCAGTTCGCCAGTTCGTCAGGCTGGCCGGGCGGTTGCCTCGGCTGATTCCGCTGCGCAGGACCGGTTCTGCCGCTCCGAGAGCGCCGGTTCCGCTGCTGGGCGCTGGTTGCGCTGCCGGGCGCTGGTTCCGCTGCCGAGAGCAGAGGAGGACGCCCGTGGGCGCCGGCCGGTCATAGCGTGGCCGTGTGGAGATACACGTGCGAGGGGTTTCCTTGCCAGACGGCGGGCCCGTCGAGCTATGGACCGACCACGGCAGGATCAGCCGCGATCCGGTGCCGGGCGCCCGGACGATCGCCGAGGCGGGATTCGTGCTGCCCGGCCTGGTCGACGTGCACACTCATCCGGGCGCGCCAGAACGGGGAGAGCCCCTCGATGAGGCGGTACTGCGCGCTGACCTGCTGGCTCATCGCGACGCGGGAGTGACAGCGGTGCGCGTCGCCGGCGCGCCGAGCCGTCTGCCCGGCTGGGTCGATGAGGATCCGGAGCTGCCGCTGGTGCTCTCCGCCGGGCCGTGGCTGAGCACACCCGGCCTGTTCACCCGCAACTGGGGACGCATGGTTGCCGAGGCGGACCTGCCGGACGCCGCCGCCGAGGAGGCGATGGCCGGCAGCGGCTGGGTGAAACTGCGCGGCGACTGGATCGTGGACGAGGAGACCGTCGCGGAGCCACGGCTGTTGCCGGCCGGCGTGCTGGAGGCCGCGGTGCGCCGGGTGCACGAGGCCGGCGGCCGGGTAATGATCCACGCGACCCACGAGGTCGCCTGCCGCCGCGCCGTCGAGGCCGGGGTGGACAGCCTCGAGCATGGCATGTGGCTGAGCCATGACCTATTGCCGAGAATGGCCGCCCAGGGAACCGCCCTGGTTCCGACCTACACCCCATGGGCCGGGCAGATGAAGGAAATCCGGGAGCTGCGGCCCCCGGGCGACAGATTCTTCCTCGACGGGTACGCCAGGCTCGGCCCGCTCACGGTAACCGCCCACGACGCCGGGGTGACCATTCTGGCCGGCACCGACTTCCGCCCGCACGGCACGATCGCGGCGGAGGTACGCCACCTGGCCGCCGGCGGCCTTCCGCCCGAGGTGGCGCTCGGCGCGGCGTGCTGGGCCGCGCGGGACTTCCTGGGCCTGCCGGGACTCGACGAAGGGGCGCCGGCGGACTTCGTCGTCTACGATCGTGATCCGCTCGGCGACCTCAACGTGCTCGACCATCCCGCCCAGGTGATCCTGCGCGGCCGGCTGGTCAGCCCAGCCGCGCCGGAGCCGGGGGCCCAGGCCAATTCAGCGCCGCGGTCGCTATCCGCGTCGTCGACCGGCCGGCCAGATAAGGGACGGTGACCAGCCGCCCGCCGCAGCGCCGCAGGACGGCGGCCTCGGGCACGTCGCGACCGTCGTAGTCGCCGCCCTTCACCCAGATGGCCGGCCGGAGTCCGGCCAGCAGCCGCTCCGGCGTGCTCTCGTCGAAGACCATCACCTGGTCCACGCAGTCCAGTGCGGTCAGCACCGCGACCCGGTCGGCCTGGGTGTTGAACGGCCGGCCCGGCCCCTTCAGCCTGCGCACGGACGCATCGGAATTCATGCAGACCACCAGGCAGTCGCCCAGCGACCGGGCCGCCCGCAGCATGGCGACATGACCGGCGTGCAGCACGTCGAAGCAGCCGCCCGCCGCCACGAGGACGCCGCCCGAGGCCCGCACCGCCGCGACAGCATCCGCCGGCGGATCATCCTCGAGGGCGGCCGCCCCGCCATCCTCGAGGCCGGCCACCCCGCCGCTGGCGAGGAACGAGCTGGCCGCCGCCACCGCTTCAGTCACCGCCTCAGGAACCGTGGCGCCGTCTCGCAGACCCGCCGCCGTGGCGACCGCGAACCGGTCCCCGGCGCCGCACGGATCGCTGGTCCGCACTGCCAGCGCCGGAATCGCGAGCGGCGCCTGCCCGGACCGCGCCAGCAAGGCGCCCCGGGCGCCCAGCGTGACCGCGACGGCTGGCACCGGCCAGGCGTCCAGCAGCCGGTCGGCCGCCGCGGTCGCGTCCAGCACCGCGCCGGCCCCGGCGCCCCCGCCGCGCCCCCCGGATACGCCCGCCCAGGCGGCGGCCTCCGCGCTGTTCGGGGTGGCCACTATTGTCCCCGGCACCGGCTCCGCGCCGCGCGGATGCGGATCCCAGACCAGGGGTGCGCGGGTCGAGCGCAACGCATCGCGCAGGACCGGATCCGCGGCGGTGCCGTGGCCATAGTCGCTGACCAGCACCGCTCCCGCCGATCCGATAGCGTCAACCGCCGCCGCCCCGGCGGCCCCGGCCGCCGCCCCGGCGCC
>Ga0213881_10000176_pt1 | contig 51803 bp, 55 predicted proteins | sample BarmaccoBMER_R08_FD_160104 | JGI IMG/M metagenome (GOLD analysis project Ga0213881, IMG submission 160104) | Barbacenia macrantha exposed rock microbial communities from rupestrian grasslands, the National Park of Serra do Cipo, Brazil - ER_R08 ...
TGCGGACTGTCCCGCTGTCCCTTCGCCGCGCGCTCATCGCCCGGGACCGGGGATGCGCTTTTCCCGGCTGCGATCGGCCACCGGGACTGTGCCAGGCTCATCATTGTCGACATTGGGCTGATGGTGGGAAGACCAGTGTGGGTAACTGTGTTCTGTTGTGCGAGACGCACCACCGGCATGTGCATTGCACGGGTTGGGAGATCCTGATCCGCCCGGGCTACGTCGAGTTCATTCCCCCAGCAGTTCTGGATCCGGATCGTAGACCACTGCGCAACCCCCTGCGCTGCTAACTACTCGCCCCCATCAGTGACCTCGGGGTGGATCACGGACGCCACCGCGCTGATCGTGGGTGCGCCTCACCGTCGCCGAGTTCGATACCAGCGCTGTCCAGGACGCAATGGACAGCGCTGGTATCGAACTCGGCGACAGCAGGACGCTGACAGCACCCTCCCCCTCAGCCACGTGCCCGGCAATCCCGACAAACCCCCGACAGACTTACCGCGCCGACCACTAAGGTTTCGGAATCTTTCGTCACCATCACGTATCCTTTCCATCCGTTGTTGGGCCGGCGGCCGGAGGCTACCGTCGGACCATGCGGAAATTTTCCCTAGACGCCCTGGCCCGCGAGCAATTGCAGGCGGCCCACCAGGCCTCGAATGGTCGCAGCGCGCGGACTGTGTTCGGCGGACATGAGCATGTGCTGCGCCAAACCGTGATTGCTCTGCTGGCCGGCCATGTACTGAGCGATCACGAGAATCCAGGAGAGGCCACCGTGCACGTGCTGCGCGGCAGAGTTCGTCTGCGCAGCGGAAACGACACCTGGGACGGGCGGCAGGGCGACCTGCTGGTGATCCCCGCGGCGGTGCACGGGTTGGAGGCCACTGAGGACGCAGTCGTGTTGTTGACCGTCGCCAAGCACCGGTGAACCGTGTCGGGCCAGCCGACCCGGATAGTTGAGTTGCGGTATCCGGGTACCTGCGACCTCTCCTGGACTGCCTGCCCGGTAACGTCGAGTCCGTCAGCGCCTATCCCGGCCTATCCCGATCTGCTTAAAGCCGCGTACACCCAAGGAGGGCGGTGTCGGCCACGAAAAACCCACAAATGGGCGAGCCGTCACGCCCATGCGCCCCACGAGCGACCAAGCCGGCATGACCACCCGACTGATGCCGTTTACTGGACCTTCACCGTCGACTTTGGTGCGGAGCCTGATGGCTTTCCTGCGGTACAGTGCGGTGATGAGCATCAAGTGAAGGCAGCCGCAGCTACACCATCAACTACGACTACTGCAAAGGCTGCGGCATCTGCGTCGCAGTATGTCCCTGCGATGCCATCGAAATGGAGCCAGAAAACGTCCGCCGCAGTCCGGGTTCGCTGGGTTCCGGTTCCCACCGGATGTGATCATGGTTGTAGTGCGCGGGTGTCTGCGGTACGGGCTGCCGTACAGATGATGTCGAGGAGCTGCCCACCGAACGTGAACGGAGGTGCGGGCCATGGTGTCGGAGGTCCCGGCCAGTGATGACCAATGGCCGCAGCATCCGGCCCGCGCACTGCATAGCGTCGAGGGGACACGACGTGAGCAGAACACAGGAGCCTCTGATGACCAGCAACCGTCTCGGCCAGCCCATTGTGGTGGGGATAGATGGCTCGCTACCGGCGTTGCACGCCGCCGTGTGGGCTGCAGACGAGGCCGCCCGACGTCACGTGCCCCTGCGTTTGGTGCACGCCATCACGGTGTCCGCATTTGCTTACACCGCCGGGTACACCCCTGCGGAGGGCTTCTTCACAGAGTTGGATCTCGATGGCCGCCGGTATCTGGCTGCGGCCGAAGCCGCGGTGCGCCGGGCACACCCGGACTTGGAGGTCGAGGTGGACCTCCGGCATGCGCATCCAACATGGGCGTTGATCGAGCAGTCCGCCACGGCCCGGATGGTCGTGCTGGGCTCCCGCGGACTGGGTGGCGTCAGTGGCATGCTGGCCGGCTCCACCGCTGTGGCCCTGGTCGCACACGGCCACTGCCCGGTGGCGGTGATCCGGGGCCGTCGGCCTGAGGAGGCGCCACCGACCGACGGGCCGGTGGTGGTGGGCGTGGATGGCTCACCGGCCAGCGAAGCGGCGGTTGCGCTGGCCTTTGAGGAAGCCTCGCTGCGCCGCGTTGACCTGGTGGCTGCGCATACCTGGACTGACTATTCCTCGGATCTCGCCTACGCCCGGGCGAGCCTGCTCGTGGTGGACTGGAGCTGGATGGACAACGAACAGGCGGAGATGCTGGCCGAGCGGCTGGCGGGTTGGCAGGAGAAGTATCCGGACGTCACGGTGCGCCGTGTCCTGGCCCGGGACCGGCCGGTGCGACACCTCCTCGAACAGAGCTCTGATGCGCAACTGCTGGTAGTGGGCAGCCGCGGGCGCGGCGGGTTTACCGGCATGCTGCTGGGCTCGACCAGCCAGACGCTGATCCACCACGCGCCTTGCCCGCTGCTGGTAGCCCGCCCGAACACCGCGTTGGAGTGAGCGAGTCGCGGCAGGCGTTAGAGAACACCGATGATGACTACGTGGTGGTCCTCCGCCACCGGAAACCTGGGGGGCAGTGATCATATACCACGGGTTCAGTGGAGCGCACCGGGGAGAAACTGATGTCCGAGGTGGCAGGTACGGTGTTGGGGCAAGAGCAACTGCGGTGGGTCGATGCCTACTGGCGGGCGGCGAACTACCTTTCGGTGGGCCAGATCTATCTGCTGGATAACCCGCTACTGCGTGAACCCCTGCGGGTGGAGCACATTAAGCCGCGGTTGCTGGGGCACTGGGGCACCACGCCGGGGTTGAACTTTGTCTACGCTCATCTCAATCGGGTGATCCGGGAGCGGGATCTGGATCTGATGTATGTCATCGGCCCCGGGCACGGCGGCCCCGGGGTGTTGGCCAACACCTGGTTGGAGGGTAGCTACTCGGAGGCCTACCCGGAGGTACCGCGTGATGAGCGGGGCATGCGGACGTTGTTTCGCCAGTTTTCCTTCCCCGGGGGAGTGCCCAGTCATGTGGCGCCGGAGGTGCCCGGTTCGATCCATGAGGGTGGTGAGTTGGGGTATTCGTTGGCGCACGCCTACGGTGCGGCGTTCGACAATCCCGGGTTGCTGGTGGCCTGCGTGGTGGGCGATGGAGAGGCCGAGACCGGTCCGCTGGCGACCAGTTGGCATGCGAACAAGTTCCTCGACCCCGTGCACGACGGTGCGGTGCTGCCGATCTTGCACCTCAACGGCTACAAGATCGCTAATCCGGCGGTGTTAGCGCGCATCCCTGATGAGGAGTTGGATGCGTTGCTGCGCGGTTATGGCTACACGCCCCGGTACGTGGTGGGCTCGGATCCCGTCAAGATGCATCAGGTGATGGCCACCACGATGGACGAGGTGGTCGACGAGATCTCTCGCATCCAGCGGCGTGCCCGCTGCGATGCCGACGGGCAGCGGCCCCGGTGGCCGATGATCGTGTTGCGCTCCCCCAAGGGCTGGACAGGTCCTGCTGTGGTGGACGGTGTGCCGGTGGAGGGCACCTGGCGGGCTCACCAGGTGCCCTTGACGATGGTCCGGGAGAACCCCGTGCACCTGACGATGCTGGAGGACTGGCTGCGCTCCTATCGTCCGGAGGAGTTGTTCGACGAGGCTGGCTGTCCGATTCCCGCCCTCCTCGGCTCGGTTCCCCACGGCCAGCGCAGGATGGGCTGCAATCCGCACGCCAACGGTGGGCTGTTGCTACGCCCGCTGGAGCTGCCCAACTTCCAGGAGCTCGCCGTCCCGGTGATCAAGCACGGTGGGTCCAGCTCAGAGCCGACCCGGGTGCTGGGCCGGTTCCTGCTGGAGGTGGTGCGCCGTAACGAACATGCCCGGAACTTTCGGCTGTTCGGGCCGGACGAGACCGCCTCCAACCGGCTGGACGCCGTCTATGAGGCCACCGACAAGCAGTGGCAGGCCAGGCTGCTGCCGGTCGATGAGCACCTGGCGCGGACTGGTCGGGTGGTGGAGGTGCTGTCCGAGCACCTGTGCCAGGGCTGGTTGGAGGGCTACCTGCTGACGGGGCGGCACGGGATGTTCTCCTGCTATGAAGCCTTCATCCACATCGTCGATTCAATGTTCAACCAGCACGCCAAGTGGTTGAAGACCAGCAAACAGCTGGAATGGCGGCGTCCGATCGCCTCGCTGAACTACCTGCTGACCTCGCACGTGTGGCGCCAGGACCACAACGGTTTCTCCCATCAGGACCCCGGCTTCATCGACCACGTGATGAACAAAAAAGCCGAGGTGATCCGGGTGTATTTGCCGCCGGACACCAACACCTTGCTGTCGGTGGCTGACCACTGCCTGCGCAGCCGCGACTACGTCAATGTCATCGTCGCCGGCAAGAACCAGACCCCGGACTGGCTGCCGATGCCCGAAGCGGTCCTGCACTGCGCCCGGGGCGCCGGGATCTGGGACTGGGCCAGCACGGAGGAGAACGACGAGCCTGAGGTGGTGTTGGCCTGCGCCGGTGACGCGCCCACCCTGGAGGTCATGGCCGCCACCGCGCTGCTGCGCGAACACCTTCCCACGCTGCGGCTACGGGTAGTCAACGTGGTGGACCTGATGCGGCTGCAACCGGACACCGAGCATCCGCACGGGATGAACGACCGCGAGTTCGACGCGCTGTTCACCACCGACCGACCGGTGATCTTTGCCTACCACGGCTACCCGTGGTTGATCCACCGCCTGACCTACCGCCGCACCAACCACCACAACATCCACGTGCGCGGTTACAAAGAAGAGGGCACCACGACCACCCCGTTCGACATGCTCGTGATGAACGACATGGACCGCTTCCGACTGGTCACCGACGTGCTCGACCGGGTCCCCGGTCTCGGATCACGGACCGCGCTGCTGCGCCAGCGGATGCAGGACCTGCGCACCCGCCACCGGCAGTGGACCCGCACCCACGGTGAGGACCTCCCTGAAGTCCGCGACTGGACCTGGTCCTTCTAACCCGGGGGAGCTGCGGTGTACGTGCTCGTCGCCAACGCCGGCTCATCCAGCTTCAAAATGCGCCTGCTCGACCCGGCCGACCGCGTCCTTGCCGCCCTCGACCTGGGCCAGTGGGCCGGGCGCCGCGAGACCGAGGAGATCACCCACTTCGTGGCCACTCTGAACCGGGTGGACGCGGTCGGCCACCGCATCGTCCACGGTGGCACCGCCTTCCACGGCCCGACGGTGATCGATGCCCAGGTGCGCGAGCGGGTCGCGGCGCTGAGCGAACTCGCCCCGCTGCACCAACCCCGTGGCCTAGCCGGCATCGACGCCATCGCCCAGGTACTGCCCGACGTCGCGGCCGTCGCCTGCTTCGACACCGCCTTCCACCACGAGTTACCCGAAGCGGCGGCCACCTACGCCCTGCCCCAGTCCTGGATCGAGCAATGGGGCCTGCGGCGCTACGGCTTCCACGGCCTCTCCCACGCCTACGCCTACCGCAGGGCCGCCGAGCTACTCGGGCGCGAGGTGCTCGGGCTGCGGATCGTGAGCTGCCACCTCGGGGCCGGCGCCTCGCTGGCCGCCATCGCCAACGGGCACTCGGTCGACACCACCATGGGGTTCACCCCGTTGGAGGGGCTGGTCATGGCGACCCGCCCGGGAAACCTCGACCCCGGTCTGCTGCTGTGGCTGCTGCGGCATACCGAGGTGAGCGTCGAGCAACTCTCCGACACCCTGGAGCGCAAGTCCGGCCTGGCAGGACTGGCTGGCGGCTCCGGCGACATGCGGCAGGTGTGCCGGGACGCCGCCGCTGGCCACCCCGGCGCCCTCCGAGCGTTCGAGGTCTACGTGCACCGGCTGCGCCGCGAGATCGCCGCGATGACCGCGGCCATGGACGGCTTGGACGCCTTGGTCTTCACCGGCGGCATCGGCGAACACCAACCCATCGTGCGGGCGGCAACCGCCGCTGGTCTCGGCTTCCTTGGCGTCGGCGTGGACGAGTCCGCCAACACCGCCGCCACCACCGACACCGACATCACCAGTCCCGAGGCGCACGTGCGCACCCTGGTCATCACCGCCCGCGAAGACACCGAAATCGCCCGGCAAACCCGCGCCGTCCTGCGCGGCGAGGCGGCGGTGTAATGCCCTCGTCCCACTCGTTGACGTGCATGCCGGGGCATCGAAGTTTCTCCCTATCTGACTCCAGTCAGCGCGAAGAACTCTTGTCGGGAGCGGGCGTCCTCACGCAGTAGCCCATGCAGTGCTGAGGTGACGGTATGCGAGCCGGTAGCTCGTACACCGCGCAGTGACATGCACAGGTGTTCCGCCTCGATGACCACGCCGACCCCTTTGGGAACCAGGTGCTTCTGTAGCCCGTCGGCGACCTGCTGGGTTAAACGTTCCTGAACCTGCAGGTCACGGGAGAACAGCTCGACGACGCGGGCCAGCTTCGACAACCCGAGGATGCGCTCACCGGGCAGGTAACCGACATGAGCGGTTCCGTAAAAAGGCAACAGGTGGTGCTCGCACAGCGATTGCACCGGAATGTTTTTGGCGATCACCAGCTCGTCGTAGCCCTCGTCATTCGGGAAGGTCGTCAGGTCAAACTCCCGGGGAGTGAGCAGCTCGGTGAAGTAGCGGGCAACCCGGCGCGGCGTAGCGGACAGGTGTTCTGAGGTTGGGTCCTTGCCCAGAGCGATCAGCAGATCAGCCACTGCTCGCTCGGCCGCGGGCACGTCTACCTCCTTCCGGCTGGGAACTACCCGAAGGCTGGGATGACAGGGGGGTGCTGGTCGCTCGGGAAGCGGTCTCGTTGGTTTGACGATGTCCATCCGGCTGTCCTTTCGGGGGCCTGGGACCTCCTTCTAAAGCCATGATATGTTAACGTTAGAATGAGGACGTTGTTCTGTCAACGGGAGTTGGTTCTCGATGGGGTCCTGGGAGGCTCAGATCTCGGCGGTCGCCGCACTCGACGAGCCGACCCGGCGTCGGCTCTACGACTACGTGGTGCGCCAACCCGAACCGGTCAGCCGCGACGAGGCCGCCGCGGCTTTTGAGCTGCCGCGCACCACCGCGGCGTTTCATCTCGACCGGCTGGTGGACGAGGACCTGCTCGACGTTGTCTACCAGCGGCGCACCGGCCGTACCGGACCCGGCGCGGGACGACCGTCCAAGCTGTACCGGCGGTCGGATTACCACGTGGCCGTGTCGCTGCCCCAGCGCCGGTACGACCTGGCCGGGCGGCTGTTGTGCAGCGCCCTCGAGCACGCCGAACGCTCCGGGGAGTCACCGCGGGCACTCCTCGACCAATGCGCCTACCAGATGGGCAAGGAAATCGGCAAACAGGAGCGCGACACCGCCGGTAACCACGCGACCCGGGACACCGCAGTGCAGGTACTGGAAGTATACGGTTTCGAACCACGCGTCGAAGGCGACGACATCATCTTTGCTAACTGCCCCTTCCACACCCTGGCACAGGAGTACGCCGGACTTGTGTGCGGAATGAACCTGTCCCTGCTCAACGGCCTGCTCGACGGCCTAATCCCCACCGGGCTGACCGCACACCTGCAGCCCGCCCCACGCCGCTGCTGCATCCGCCTCTCCCCTGGAGTCATCGGTAGTGAGCGTGAGCTCGCCGGCCGGTGTCCCTAGCCTGGTTGGTGTGGCTGAGACGGTGCGTTATGAGCTGGATGGACACGTCGCGACGATCACTTATCACCGGCCGGAGAAGCTGAACGCTATCGATGGGCAGATGCGTGCGGAGCTTAACGCCGCGTTTGCTGCGTTCCGGGACGAAGAGGACGCTTGGGTGGCGATCGTCACCGGGGCGGGTCGGGCGTTTTGCGCGGGGGCGGATATCCGATCTGCGGGCGATCCCGCCGGTGAGTTCCCGGGCACGTTTTGGGAGAGGCCGACCGTCAACTCCTTCGAAAGCGGTTGGGAGATCTACAAGCCGGTGATCGCTGCGGTGAACGGGTACTGCCTGGGTTACGGGCTGACCCTGGTCAGCTGGTGTGACTTCGTCATCGCCAGTGAGCAGGCGGTTTTCGGCTACCCGGAGGTGCGGATCGGTACTCCCACGATCGTGGGTGCCATCCGGTTGCCGCAGCGGATCGGCTGGCAGTACGCCATGGAGCTGCTCCTGACTGGTGAGCAGATCACCGCTGCGCGGGCTAAGGAGATCGGGTTGGCGGGCTGGGTGGTGCCGCACTCCTCGCTGCTGCCGGCCGCCCGGGCGTTGGCTGAGCGGTTGCTGGCCGCCGCCCCGCTGGCCGCCCGGGCCACCAAGGAGGTGGCCCGCCACGCTCCCGACATGTCTGCGGTGGACGCGCTCCGCTTTGGTGAGACGATGCGGCTGGTGGCCAATGCCACCCAGGACGCCGCCGAAGGCCGTGCCGCCGCCCTGCAGCGCCGGCCCCCGGTATGGCGCGGCCGGTGAGATCGCCTTCACCAGCCACCACGCCGAGCCAGGTTAAGTTCTACGGTGGGTGCTGTACGGGATGGGCTGCCCCGGTAGCACATAGCCGAGCTTGAGCAGGGCCGTGCGGAACTTCAGTTCCCCCTCCAGCGGGACGGCGAGATGACGCTCGCCGATCGGGTGGCACAGGGCGCGCAGTGCGCGGTCGCGGGCGATGAGCGTGGCCAGCGCGGGGTCGGCGCATTCGATCACGCGGGCGTGTCCGAGGTCGGTCATCTGCCCGGCGCGCCGGGTGACATCGCTGATCAGGGTCGCCAGCGCGTCGGGTAGCTCGTGCTCGGTGCGCTGGGTCAAGAAGGTGACGAGCTCCCCGAGGTCACGACCGGTGTTGATCGCACCCAGCAGGCTCGCGGCGGACACACTCCAGACCCGCTCGGCGGTGTGCTCGGCATAGGCGGACAACGCAAGCTGGTCAGCTGCGGAAAGGATGCCGGTGGCCACAATATCGAGGGTGGGAAGGACCTTCAGCGGCTGGTTTTCCGGCTCGTTGACCGGCGGCTGGTAGGCCTCCCTCAGACCGAGGGGCGCGCTGGCCCTTGATCTCCTCGATGCGGCTGAACTCATCGATCACCCCGTGGGTCAGTCAGCGCTGCCACAACCGGTCGATGACCTCAGCCGGTGGGGTACGCAGCGCAGTGCGGCCCTTCGGGGTCAGCCGCAGCCGCCCACTCTCGATCTTGGCGAGTCCACCGGCCTGGATCAGCAGCGGCCAAGCGAACGACGCGATCGGCTCGTCACGGTAGAAGTCACCGTGCGCGAGATGCAAACCCACGGTACGGACACTCGCCGCCGAGGGGCGGCCGGTTTTCTCGCTGCACCGCACCTCCCCTGCCGCGCATAACTCCAGCACCGTGCGCACGTTGAGCTGGGCTTCCCGCTCAGTCAGGCGCACCCAGTGCTCGCATCGCTCATCGTCCCCCCTCACCTCAACCACCGGCGGTATGCCTCGATCCACTCCGCGCTCTCCGGCGCCGGCACTGACACCGGCAGATCCAGGATGCCGATGCACTGATGCCACCTCGCTGACAGATGAGGCGCGCCACGACCCGCCAGCCGAGCAGAAATAGCGCCAGGGTCGCGGCGGTGATCAGCGCAAACGTCAGCGGCAATCGATGGGTGAACGCCGCGCGTACGCCGAGACCGACCATCACGATGCCAGCCCACACCGCCACCCCGACCGGCAGCCGTAACGGTGCGTGCCACACCCGGGCAACCAGCCACCCCAGGAGGAGCCCGAGGAGGAACGGTGCGGCAGTAGTCAGCACCCCGGTCGCATCCACCACCTCGGCATGCGATCGACGCCCCACGGCGGCGAACACCAACACCGCGAGCAGGTCGGCTCCCGCAGCGAGCGTTACGGTCCTTCGGCGGACGCTCTGTGTGGTCACGTCGGCAGCCTATGCCGGCTGGCCGTTTTCCTTGCTGGTATCGCGGCCAGTCCATACCGGCCGCCATATCACGATCGCCGGCAGATATCTGTCCAGATCATCCGGGAAGCGGCCGGACTCAACGGGTCGGGGCTAGACGCTCCGGAGTCGAGGAACCCTTACCAGGGTGCTCACAGGGCCAACCGCTTAACCTGTGCACAGACCACCACGAGTGGAAATTGCTGGTCGCCCGTCTGCGCCAGGCGAGGATCTCCTCATAGTCCATCCCATGCAGCAAGCAGACCGACCACTCGTCGCTGATTTTCCTCGCCCGCTTCACCTCGTCTTCGAAGTAGCGGTACTGCGGCGGCGGAGCTTTCGGGTACTCGTCGCGGCCGGGCACGATCACCTCGTCGAGGATGTAGCACGTCAGCTCGCCCGGCGGGTCGCCGCGCCACCACTCCCGCCGCTGCTCCAAATCGGCTTTATGCCGCAATACCAGAAGTTCCACGTCCTTAGACGCCGACGAGTGACCAAGGAGCGGCAGCAGGTTGAGTAGCCGTAGGAAGATCAAATACAGCAGGCGCAACGACATGACTCACGATCATGCCCGGACGGCCAAGCACACCGATCACCCAAGTCAGCGGTACGGCGGACTTCTGGAACCCCACAGGTCAGAGGCGGCGGAAGCGGAGGGATTCGAACCCCCGGTGCCTCTCGGCGCGCTCGCTTTCAAGTCCTGGGCGGACCGTGTGCCGCAGTGTGCACCCGGTGTCCTACCTCGAAAGATCGTCAGAGGTGATCTGGAGCCGTCCGCCATCGTGTTTGGTTCGTTGCTGCACCGCTGCTACATGGTGGCTGCTTTTGCCGACCGCCTCGGCGTGAAGGCCGCTACCAGTCGCTATGCGGTACGTCTGAGTAGCGGAAGATCCGATAGTTCAATTGTGAATGTTGGTTCGCAGAATAGGCGGGACCACTGAAGTGATCCCGCCCTGGGTGGTACACGTCGATCGACCTAGAGGTAGCAAATCACAGTACCCGCCACGCAGTGGTTATACCAGTGGTCGTACGATGGGCTTTGGTTTTGCGATGGGGTCGTTGTGTTTTCTGGGTCAGCGGCGGCTACGCCGACGCTACCCAAAAGTAGCCCACCGAGCATGGTCGCGGCAGCGAGAGAACAAAGAACGGCCTGTCGCATGATAGCCCCCAAAACCTAGTAGTATGAGCGATGACCGTGACATTACCACTCTCGGTGACTGCTGACTACAGCGGGACACCATCAGGCATCTAGTGCACTTGACTGAGTGTCACATGAGGTCACTCACCGTTACTAGCCGTTGTTGACAAGATCCCCAACGTTGGCTTCGTCCCGAATCCGGGTGTCCATTCACGGGTCCGGTTGAGCTGGGCGTTCACGGAGAGTCAATGTTGATGGGCTGTCGGTGATTGGTGACGGCGTGTCGGACTCGTTCTCGGGTGTTGATCGTCGATCATCTGAGTTGTGTCCGGGTCTGAGCAGCGATCGCCGTCCTACGAGGAGCTGGCGGCGCTGGTGGTGGGACTTGACGTCGCAGCTTGCGCGGGCTCAGGCGCGGATCGCTGAGCTGGAGGCCCGGCTAGGGCGTGACTCGACGAATTCCCCGATCCCGCCATCGGCCGATTCGATCGCGTGCAGCGTCGCCAGCAGAACCAGGACCAGATCATGGCCGCAGCGCGGTGGCAGGAACATAACCTCGTGTTCGCCTCCCAAGTCGGCACGCCGCTGGACCTCTCGCACGTCCGACGTGAGTTCCGACGCGCGATCGGCGACGCCGCCGGGCCTGACCCCGACGAGTGGACACCGGGGTGGTTCAGTCAACGCCGAACACCGTGACCGTCACCAGACTAGAAGCCGTCGATACCCCCGACCCTAACTGCATCGGGACCACCACAGGAATCACCGCACCGCAGGGCTCGATAGCCCCTGAGGGGGTCCTGAGCAGCTGCAAGTGATGTTCGTTAGCGGTTCGCGGGCGGGTGCCTGGTTGGTTGGCTGCCAGGGGATTTCGGCGTTGATGCGCTCGCTTTTGCGAAGTGCAATCGGCGCCCGGCACCCGACCGCATCGTCGCTGCAGCGGTGGTGCGTCTGCCCGACCGTCGTGGTCACCGCGCCACTGTGGGGCCCGTAACAGCTAGACGCAGCAACCGTCTGGCCCGGGATCCCCGCTGACCAGGAAAATCCCCCACCATGCACACCTAGACCGTGACGGCGGAGCGTACCTCCAGCCATGAGGTGCAGGCGTCTCAATGCCCCCAAGGACCCATCTACGGCACCCGCAACGATCCGGTGGGACAGATAGCCAGGTGAGTCACCTTGCGGGTCACATGTCACCAGAAATGCAACCACCGGCGTCCCTCCTCGACCGGAAAGTGATCATAATTTCGGTGTTTGTGCTGGTAGAAGGGCGGAAGCGGAGGGATTCGAACCCCCGGTGCCTCTCGGCACGCTCGCTTTCAAGATCGTCGACCCGGTGATCAGCGATGACCTTCTCGACAGTACGGGCACGTCGTCGGCCCGGGCGTGGTCACTCCCGGGCACTACCGATCACGAGCGAATGCAACCACAAATGCAACCGCTGCGGTCGCGCCAGCCAGCATGGTGTGGACGAGATGACTCGTTCCAGTGATCACGGCGACGCCATTTGGGGCGTGTCGGCCTGTAGCTGCTCCATCTTGGCGAGTGTGTCGCGGACGGATCCTCAAGTGCAGTCGTCCATCGGCTCGCGGAAGGGCACTCAACGGTCCACTAATAGTCGGCGTCTGACCTACGGGCCAGCGCCTCGGCGATCACCTCGTCGACCGTCATCGTGCCTCGCGACAGCCGGTCGATGAGGGTGCCCGTGATCTCGTCGCCGTAGCGCCATTCAAGGTCATGCGGTTTTATCCCGGCTGCCGCGAGGCGGATGGCCACGTCTGCCGGATCGTCTCCGTTGTTCGGGCCGCGCCAGAATGAGCGAAGCGTGGAGTCGCTGAGCTTGCTGCGCCAGGCGAGGATCTCCTCATAGTCCATCCCCTGCAGCAAGCAGACCGACCACTCGCCGCTGATTTCCCTCGCCCGCTTCACCTCGTCTTCAAAGTAGCGGTACTGCGGCGGCGGAGCTTTCGCGTACTCGTCGCGGTCGGGCACGATCACCTCGTCGAGGATGTAATATGTCAGCTCGCCCGGCGGGTCGCCGCGCCACCACTCCCGACGATGCCGTTTGACCGGCAGCGGCGCAAGCAGTAACGGCGAGTTCGGCATGGGTGCCGGTCGTCGCATGGTCGGCTGGTGGTCGACGCCTTCCTTCCCGAGGTCCATGGAGTGGTCGTTGTGTGGGTACTTGCGCCTCGGCTCCGGCTGAGGTGGTGCGGGCCTGTCCGGCGCCGTGTGTCGCTGCCGTAACTTTTCGGCCACGGGTGCTTCGATGGTGCTTGATGCAGATGTGACGTGCTCGCCTAGATTGTTCAGCTCACGCACCGCCTGCACGCTAGTGATTCCCAGTTCCTTCGCAAGTATCGACACTCGCGTCTTGCCGGGCATTCGGCCTCCTGCCGCCGGGTACAAGTGGATCAAACATACGCGCGACCACCGACACGGCCGGGTAGGCGCGCCGGACAGCGGAGCAAAGCGACTTAGCGGGCACGACGCAGCTCCATGGCTATTGAGAACCGGCCAGACGGTTGTCCGGGTTGGTTCACGGCAGGGCCGGTCGAAGGCTGCGAGCACGGTGATCAGGCCGAGGGCGGTCACGGCAGCGATCCCGGCGAAGAGGTTACGCGCGGAGGTGAGCGGGTTTGCTCCGCCGAGGTTGACTAGGCTCCGGTCAACGAGGCCCCGAACGCGTTTGCGGGTAGTTGGGCAGTGTTGATCGCGGCGGTGGCCTTGTTCTCCTCGCCGGGGGTCGGTGACGCTGCTCATCACGCCCGTGGATAGATGTGGCCACGCCAGGCCGATGCCGGCGCCAGTGACAAGCAGTGCGAGCACTCATCCGGCCAGCTCCCAACCCGGGATTCGCCGGTATTGGCGTGCCTCCCAGATTCCGGACACCGGACCCAATAAGGTCCGGCCCGGGGTTGCGGCCACGAGACCACCGGTGAGCACAATCGCCTGACGATGGTCAGGCGCACCGCAGTGTCACTGGTGACGCTGGAACCGGGGATCTGGCGACCAGGCAGACCCACCAAGTTGATGATGCCGCGGTGCTCGGTGGCGGCATTTGTTGGCTTCCTGGCGCTGGTGAGCGGGGCGCGTGTAGTTCTGGTTCGTTCGGCCTGGGCTCTGGTTGCGGCTGCTGCGTGTTCGATACGCTTGGTTTTCTTCTTCTGCTGTTCGTGTATCGGAGTGGTGTGCAGTTACAAGCAGTCAACATCGGTTACCCAGGGACATCTCTACGCCAAACAGCGTCGTGGATCATCCCAATTGAGACAGGCAAGCCGGTTCCGGACCTGGAAGCGCCCGCTTCCCTTGACGCCGACACTGTGGGTAGCATATTGAAGTCAGAACATGTGTGCTTGCCAACGAGCCGGTCGGAGCGTGTTGCCCAAGGGGAGGCCGCAATGACAAGCGCCGATTCGTCGGCCTTGCCACCCGATCAGAATTGCGCAGCTCGCCGTCTTCGTGATCGACATTGGGTTGTCATTCTGAGTGCCCTGGTCCTTCTGGTTGGCAGTGGAGTCAGTATCCTCGTGCTCTACGCTACCGGGGCATTCGCCACTCAGATCAGGGCAGGGCCAATGCTGTCCCCGGAAGGAAACCCATTTACCTCTCCAGTCGACAGATATCAGACGAACGTGACGCCACCCCCTAATACCGACTGGACGGTACCCAGCAATACTCTCGGTCTATACGGCGGCACACTGAACAACTCCAGTTGTGATCCACGGGCGATGGTGGCTTTTCTGCGAGTAAACCCCGATAAGGCAGCAGCTTGGGCTAGTGTCCACGGTATCGCACCAGCCAACATCCCCGCATACGTCGCCGACCTCACTCCGCTCATTTTGCACGCGGACACCGCCGTGATCAACCATGGATTCTCCAACGGAAAGGCCACGACCGTTTACTCGGTGCTGCGTGCGGGAACAGCCATCCTAGTGGACAAAGCCGGCGTGCCGCGGACACTTTGCTATTGCGACAACCCGCTAACAGTGCCGGAACCACCCCTAACTGTGCGACAACAGTTTATTGATCGACAACTTACGTATCTCAGGAATGGTCATTTGGTGTACCGACCGCCAAGTCCGATGAGGGTAAACGACTGGCAACGAGTAGTTGCGCGGGTTTCTGGCACTTCGGCGCCACCTGGCCTTGTAGCAGGTTTTCCTGGCCCAGGCCCAGTTATTAACCGTGACGTAAAGGTCGGCTCCGATCTCATAGCCGATCTTACTGGTCCAGATTTCAAGATCGTCCGTGTCGGCAGTGATGATGGCAAGCGGACGCTAGCAACCGGGACATTCGCCGAGTGGCAATGGGACGTACAGCCTTCAAGTAGCGGACAAAAAATTCTTACTCTAACCCTCTATGTTCGCCTTCAGGAGGGTGGTGCTCCTATCGAGGTTAAAACATTTGACGAAAAGATCGAGGTTCGAGTCAACCCGCTCTACAGTGTATCACAGTTGGCGAAAAACTACTGGCCAGCTCTCGCGGCAGGAGGGGCCGGCCTCGCAGCTATTTGGAGGTGGCTCAGTCGGCGACACAAAGGAAAACCGGCCTCATAGGAAGAGAAGCAATAAGTGGCCAGTTCCGTCGCACCATCAGCGTGTGGCGTGCCTCCCAGAAGTTCCCCGACACACCAGACAGCGCTCGGCTCTTCTACGTGGCATTGACCCGCGCCACCCACTACTGGAGCGTGATCGCGCCAGCCCCTGGCGCCAGCCCACTCCTGCGCTACCTGTAGAGGACTCGATCAATCCACGAACCCAACGCACAGGCATCCCGGCAAGGTACAAGCCGAGATTCTCAGCCGCCGTAGTACCAAGTTCCTACGAAGATCGACTTTCGACAGCGAGCCTGTGCAGCCTCAGTCCGAGGACGAAGGCATGGCATGTCAGCGGAACAGCAAGGCGCTTCTGGACACGTACGGAGCAGACGCAACTGCCCTCCGCACTCTTGGAACGCGCGAGGCATGAGGACGCTGCATACCAAGCTGTCCACCAGAAGCCGATCTCGGCCGACACGTTGCGCATCCGGCTGGGCATCGGTGCCGATAGGTCCGAAGGCTTGTCGCGATCGTCCGCTCCGCAGCCCAGGCTCAGATCTTGGGCGATCCGTCCCACGCCAAGGTGAAATCCAACGCAAACAGTGCCGAGACAACGCTGGTGGCTTGAGGGAAGCTTGACCCGTCAGTACCTTGTTCTCACTGCGACGTGCCTGGGTGAGAGTCTGATGCTCGTGAGCCTTGATGATGGCGCGATTGACGACCTCGACCTCGTGCTGGGGCAGACGCATCACCAGCTCGGTGAGGCGGGTGACGAACTCGCGCAGCGTCTCGTACGGGCGGCCAAGCTGAGGCTACGGCGTGACGGTGGGTGCTTCCAACCGATCCCTGGCGACAACTGGCGGTCGGCTAGCTATGAGGCCGTGCTCGAAGTGGCGCCGTCGTTAGTACCAGAGTTCACCAGCGAGATCACCGACCGTATCTGGAACACACTGGAGCCGGTGCTGCGGCAACACGGCCGACAGGACGTGTTCGGAGTCGTCGTCGAGCCGACGATACCGCCGCTGCCGGATGTGGCCGCGGACTGGCGTGCACGAGCCGAGCAGCACGCAGCGATCGGACTGCCGAGCAATCAGGCCCGGCGTGAGCGAGCAGACGGTGGCTACCCTATGGTGGATGGGCTCACGTTCGGCAGTCGGGCCGAGGTAGTGGTTTACGAGTTGCTCGTCAATCTCCAGCGGGCGTGCTCCCCGCATCGAGCTATCGCGGTGATGCCCCTGCCGGCAGCCAAGCTGCGTGACGCCGGGGTGCGCACCCCGGACTTCGTGGTTCTCGGCAACGGCCGCGCAGTTGTGATCGAGGTGGATGGAGTCCACCACTACGGCACGACACGGAAGGCTGACGACGCCGACCGTGACCGGCATTGGGATCGCTGCGGCGTCCATACCGTACGGATCGGTACTCATCACACCGACGAGCCTGCTTCCCCGCAGGAGCTACTACATGAAGAGCTACACCGGTGGCTCTTCCCACCAAATTGATGGTCAGCAGCGAAATTCTGGCACCTCGGCGAGATACAGGTCCCCCGCGACGTGGCTCAACGGAGCCAACGCTTCATGGAGACGTAACGGGTAGGCCGACCGCTGCACCAGCGACGAGGACTGCCAACCTAACGCGTCCTGCGCGCAGGATGGTGGCGACAACGACATCGCCGATAAGGAGCCGTCTTCCCACACCATTTAGTTCGCGGCCGATTTCAGCGCTGTCCATCATCTCGCCCAGGTGCTGTGGTGGGTCGATGCAGCAGTGTGGCGAGTCCAAGCTCGTTGCGCAGTTCTGCAAGACCCTGGACCGTCGTGGTGAGAGTCCGGAGGATCTTCTGGGATGTCTGACTCCCTTTCGCGCTCGCAGGAACCGACTCAGCCTTGAGACGGAGCAAGTCAGCAACACGACGATAAAACGAGGTATACGACAGCCGGAAGCTCGCCGAGTTGCGGGGTGGGTGGCCCGCTCGACGCTCAGGTGTGCCGGGATCGCGGACTCCATGCCCTCACCGCGCCTCTGCCTCCACCGAGACGAACTCGACATCATCGAAACTCGAACATATTTGTCGGGTGGTGGCGACATACGAGTTAATGCCGTAAATGCTTTCAGGTAACTGTGACGATGATTCGAACGATACCGACCGGACACTGTGGGCTATTTCCATCGCCTTGAGAAGCTGAGTCTGAGGAGCAGGGAAGGCGAGGCTGTGACGCGGGAGCCAGAACTCCCGAGCCTATGCCTCTAAACGTCCACACTATCGTACTCTTCCCAGGAGCTCTCGCGGTGTAGATCTTTTGTGTTGTTGGAACACAGCCAATGCTATGAGCTGGACACGGGACGACTGTCACCGTCTGGCCCGGAGCCATTACTCTGATATCCCCGGCATCGAGCTCGCTCCAGTAGCCCGGTCCACCGCCATGCGTGCTCTGTACACCGAGAGTTTGGCCAGGTGCCAGCGTAAGGGTCTTAGTCTCATCCGGCAGCTTGAGCTTGTCGCCGCCAGCTTTCGTCGAAAGGTCGATAATTTTAGTGGCGCTTGCCGACGCCCCCTTGTCGCAGCCCGAAGTGGTAACCGAGAACGCGACAAGGGCAATCAGGACGCGGATCAAGACTAAGGTTGAACCATGAACTCGAGGTTGCATGTCAGTCGGCCGCCTGGTCTTGTTGTCGAGCTTTGCGACGGAGTGCAATGAGCGTAGCGACCATCTCAAGCCATCGAGCAAATAGCTCGTCGTAAGCTATTTCATCTCCAGCCGCTGAAGCTGCCGACAGCCAGCCACGAGCGAGCCCGGTTGCCTCAACACCTACCAGCGGTTCTGGGAGATTAAATGCACTAGACCGACCCGCGGTACGCACATATCGCGCAAGAAAACTCAGTGGATACGGTCCGACGCCGATCCGCTCGGCCTGCCACGAGGCTGCGATCGCAGCCTCCGTAAACATCATCTTACGTGGGCTGCCGTCCACCAGCAGGCCTTGAGTAATAGCAGTTTGCACATCTAACCCAAGGAGATCTTTGTCTCGGCGTATGTCCCTAGCATCGGTCTCTCTCACTGTGGCAACTCCAAGCCGTCTGCAGTTTGCATCGTACCGTCACCACCCGTGCCTGTAAGGCTACCGAGCTGATTATTCACGAACTGGCTCTCAGTGACCCAGGTCGTATACCCCCATGGGTTATATACCGCAAGTCTGTCTCCATCACGGGCCATAATCACGAGCTGGTGCCCCGCACCGGAACCACTAGTCACGTCGATGGGCACTGGTCTACCCGAATCCACGGCCTGCTCTATGCGACTGACAGCGTTCTGCCTATCCGTCGTGTTATCCAGCCCGACGTACTCGTATGTGGAGCCAGTAGTAGACCCTAAATCCTGGTTGGCCAATAGGTTCTCTCCCTTTTCTCCGAGCCCAGCGTCTACTTTGGGGTACACTGATGAGTTAGGATTTGTAAGAATCGACTTCCACCATGGAATTTCGGCACGCTGACCTTCTCGGTACTGTGCGATGTAGAGGGCTTGGAGTCTGCTATGGAATGCTTCGGGGCTGTCATCTCCATCCGCTCTTCCCCCCGTAGTCAGTTGATACATGAGAATCGGGTCGACGCTCGCCTGCGCGATGATCGTGGAGGCCGCGACACAGTCTCCCGGTTTACCTTGGTCGTAGACATCCCACCCTTGCGTGTCGAGAGATCCGAACGTCTGGCCCTGATAGCTTGCAAAGCTCACGTTAGGGTATCCCCGATTCGCCGAGCCGCTTATATCTGGGGCCAGATGGCCCGCGAGCCAACGTGGATCGCTTCCACGCGGGTGAATCGCAGCGTCGAACTGCTCAATCTGCGCGAGGCTATGTCCGGCTGCGAGTGCCTTCCAAAGGTATGCGGCTTCCTCCGGTGATCTACTATCTTCGAGTAACTTCTTGAACGCAGTCCGATCGCCTGCGGGCAATCCATTGAGAATTTGTTTAGCTCGCGTTGGTTCATTTCCTTTGAGGATCGCGCCGCCATCGACATCGCCACCAGGATTATGCACGGTTGCAAGCTCGGCAGCATCGAACGGACCGGTACCGGCCCTGAAGATGTCCTCGATGACCTGGTGAGCGCGGTGCTCGAGCTCGTCCAGTTTGGCCACGGTCTGACAGAGATGATTCGCGTCCTGGTCCCAATCGTTGCGCCACCGTCCGGCGAGACCACCGTTCCATCGGTTGGGATCCGCGAGAATGTTGCCCTGCTGAAGAATTCTCTGCACCTGTTGCTTCACGGGCCCGGTAAGGGCAAGCAACTGGCTCGCGGCGTCCCTTGCCTGTTGGGTGGCCAGTACCCGACCAGCAGGCATTATCCCGTTCCCTTCACGTTGAAGCAGTGAATCCAGGGTTAAACCTTAATGTCACGTCAGTAAAAGGTGTGCGAACCACCGACGGTAGTTGGCCCGCGGTTCGGACAACGTCCTAGACTACCATTATGGCTAGTCGCCGCCGACGTTCAGGGCGGCTTCGACGGCCGCTTGGGCCTTTTCCGAAGTCACCCGTTTGTGGCTGTCTAGATCAACTCTGGGGCGTCGTCGTTGACCACCCAGCCGGTGCGATGGTGATCGGGACGGGTGTTCGCCGGGTAGTCTTACAAGCCGAGCAGGTCGCCGTCCATGTCGATTTTGGGTCGCAGTAGTACGCCGGAGTGGGACCGACGTAATCTGTTGAGTCCAGTGGCCATAGGCGGAGTGGAGGCTGTCAGCTCGTCCGACCAGATCAGGTGCGGACCGCCACCTAACCTCGACTTTTCATTATGATCGCGCTGAGATCCTCGGGGCGTGTTGTTGATGTTGTGCGGGGTGGGGAGTTGGCGTAGGCAGGGATAACCTCGTCAAAAGGCAGCAAAGCCGGAAGGATTGGTCCTATCAAGGTTCGGGCACCGTGATCAATGACTGCTCTGTCCTACATTCAGGTGCCAGTCGCGATCAGCACCAGCTTGTGCGACTGCGGATCGAGGTAGACACGAGCCCACCAGCGCCCTTGCCTAAATGCGGCATCCAGCGCATCGCTGGTCCGAAATGGGCCTGGCGGCAGGTACTGTTTCATACCGTCCACGACCGATGGTGTCTGGCCGCTTAGCGCCGGGGAGTAGGACGTCATCAGATGGTCGATTTGGCTCTCATCAAGTGTGATCACAGCGTCGATCCAATAAGTCGACGGTCCCGGGTTCCGTGGATCGCCATATGTGCCAGACACCCACTGGACGGCAAGCGGATCATTCAACACCGAGAAACGCTTAGTCAGGGGTTCTGCGTCGGTGCGGAGTTCACCCGAACCTAACTTCTTCGCCTGCGCGCTCATTCGGTCTCCTTGGTTATCCGCCGGTATTTGGCAGGACGCCGTGATGCTCACGCAAAGGGTAGCGAGAACGCCTGCAGTCACTTTCGAAAGTAGACGCCATCGCGACAGTACGGTATTCACTATCGTCGCTCTCTCGGGTTGTCGGGCGTGGGGCCGCGGTCTCGATCGCGCCCTCGTTGCTCATCGCTGCCGCCCACTGGCGGATTCGTATCGTGAACGTCGCCAAGCTGCCAGGTAACGGTCCTGGTCAGCGAACCGTGGGTGTCAAACGGTTTGGCCCATCCGATCTCGGTGAACCTGCCGTTCTCATTGTCGGGCGCACCTGTCCCGATATCGTGCTCGCCACGGTTGAAGTTGTATCGGTCCTCACCGTTCACGGTAATCTTCATGGTGACGGTATTGCCGTCCACGTGAGCATGTCCGTAACTCCAGATATTATAGTAACCAACCGTCTTCTGCCAGTCCTCTGTAGTTGGATAATAGCGTTTGTCTACTCCCGACACCTGGCCGGTCATGGAAAAATCCGTGTTCCCTGCTCGTATTAGTTCATCGGCCGCTACCTGTGCTCTTGCGATCTCTTGATCGACTCCAGCTCGAATTCCTCCGTCCTCCTTGTACGCTTTCTCGTAGTCGAATTCTTTCGGTTCTCCGGTGTTTTGCCAGTAATGATCGTACATCGCCGTAGCGTCGGGCAATTTGCCGAGAATCTGAGCGATGCGTAGATATCCTAGCCATTTTTCCCTAGAGATGTAGTCGCTCAATTCCGGCTTCTTTGAGTCGTACTTAAAGTCATCGTCGAATTTGATATGCGGTTTCTCTGGGTTGCCAACTTTGTAGTGCCCATCTTTGGTAGCCTGGGATAAGTTTGCTGCTGCGAGTGCTACAGGCGTTGCAGCACCGGGTGGGCCGTTATCGGCTTTGAAGATGTTGTCGATGACTTGTTGAGCCCTGCGCTCGAGTTCATCCAGCTTGGCCGCGGTCTGGTGGAGCTGACTTGCGTCCTGGCTCCAGTCGTTGCGCCACTTCCCGGCCAGGCCACCGTCCCATCGATAGGGATCCGCGAGAATACTGCCCTGCCGAACAACCGTCCCCACCTTGTCTTTCACCTGCCCCGTAAGGGCAAGCAGCTGCTTCGCGGCATCTCGCGCCTGCTGGGTGGCCAGTACCCGTCCGGCAGGCATTGTTCGGTTCCCTCCACAAGTAACAGAGTGAATCAAGAGATTAAGCAGGAGATTAAGCAAGAGATATGCGAACCACCGACCAACTGGGCGGTGGTTCGCATATCTCTTAGGCCACCATTGTGACTAGTCACCACCGGCTTGCAGAATGTTTTGGACAGCCTGCTGTGCCCTTTTCTGAAGGCTATCGAGCTGCTGCGAGGAGTTCTGGAGCTGTTTCTGGTCGTTGATCCAATCGCTGCGCCACGCCTGAGCAAGATTGCCATCCCATTGATTTTGATCCGCGAGCTTGTTTCCCTGAACGATGACCTTCGCTATCTCCTCCCTCAACTGCCCCGAAAGCTGAATCAACTGGGTCGCGGCGGTTTTCGCGTCCTGAGTGGCTAGTACCCGTGTCGTCATCGTCTCATTCCTTTCCGGTTCCATCAGTGGCCACCAGCGGTGGCGCAGCTGCCGCCAGGGTGGGCACGCTGGCGGCGTGGACGGCGGCGAGTATGGCGCAGTCCGCTGGGGGCGGTGGCGTTGGGGTGATCCTTGGTCTGCATGCGCCGAACGCTGCCCGTTATCGGAGGGTGGTTGCCTGGATAAACTCGGCTTCGCCGGTGTTGACCAGCCAGCCGCGGGCGACGGTGACCGCGACCGGCGCCAGCCGGGGCAGGCGGACCGCGAGGAGGTCGCCGTCGTAGTCGATGTCGGGGCGCAGCAGGACCCCGGTTCCGCAGCGGCGCACCGTTTGGGTCCAGTGCCCGTAGGCCGAGCGCAGCAGATCCGCGCGGCCAGCGGCGATCACGTGCACGTCCGGGAGTAGTCGTTTGAGCAGCGCATCGACCGCCCCGGACGAATCATCCAGGGCTTCAGCGTCGTCGATCAGCACCACCTGGGGTCCGCCAGCGCTGGCGACCTGGGCGAGCGCCTCGGGTAACTCCTGAGCGTTAGTGATCACCGAGCCGCCACCATCGAGGTGGCGTAGCGGGGAAGGCCGGGTCGCAATGATGGTGAGGCCGACGTGGGGGGTTGCGGTGGCGAGCAGCTGGGCGAGTGCGCACAGCAGCCCGCTGCGCCCGGACCGGGCGGGCCCGGCGATGAGCACATGCTCGGTGGGGTAGATGCGCAGGAGCGCTGGGGTGAGCGTTGCTTCGGTGATCCCCACCGGCAGCAGCCATGGTTCGGCGTCCAGTCGCATCGCCACGCCGAGATGGTGGGGATCCACCGCGACGGGCAAGGTCCCCACCTGCATCGGCGGCCGCACCACCGGGGGTGTCGCTGCGGCGATCCGGGTGACCGCCTCGGTCAACGAGGGCGTCGGCCGGCCGATGTGGATCAGCTGGCTGTTCTCGGCGATCACGCAGCGACCCGGTGGGAGGGTGGACGGTGAACGGAACTTCACCCCGAACAGCGCGTAGTCATGGGAATCAGCCAGGCGGAACAGCCATTTCTGCGCCACCGTCGAGGACAGCGCGGTGGGTATGGCCCCGGTCCGGTCCACGGTGATGACGGTGAGGATGCCCAGCGGGGGCCCCTCGGCCACTACCCGGGTCAGCTCGTCTTGGACCCACTGGAGCGCGGGCTCGTCGTATTCGGCCCGCAACGCCGAGAACCCGTCCACCAGCAGCACCACGAGTGGTTCGTGACGGCAGGCTGTGCCCAGCTGGCGGCGACGGTCCAGCTCGCCGCGCAACAACCGGATCAGCCGACGCTGCCGCTCTCCCTCGGTCGCGGTGATCACCGCGCCGGTGTGCGGTAGCTCCGCGAGCGGAGACAGTGCGCCGGCACCGAAATCGAGGACGTACAGGTGCAGGTCATCGGGTGAGGCACCGGCCGCTAGTGACAGCGCGATTGAGGCCAGTGTGGTTGTTGTGCCGCTGCCCACCAGCCCGAATAGCAGCAGGTTGCCCGCCTGCAGGTTCCAGCCCACCGGATATTGCGACTGCGTGTCGGGGTCATCGGCCAACGCCACCACCGCCGTGCCGGCCTTGGCTGCCTGCGGGTCGGCGACGCTGTCCAGTGGCAGCTCCGCCGGTAGTGGCTCGGGCCAGGGCCGACGCGGCGCTGACATCCTGGCCGCCTGGAACGCCGCCCGGGTGGCGGCCACGATGCGTTCCAGGTCGCTGGCGGTGGCCTCACCTGAGGCTCTCGTCGGCTTTGGGGGATGCGGGCGGCGGGCGAACAGAAACGGTGCTACATCCACGCGACCATGGTCTTTCTGGCTTACCCCCGTGACGAGCGCGGTCTGGATCGGTACCACTTCCGAGGGCCCTAACCGGGCGAAGGCCCGGCCGGGTTGGTCGCGGCCGATCCGTGCGGCGTCAGGTTGACCGATCACATCGGTGGAGTCACCCTCGTCCTGGACCCGCAGCGCGATCCGCAGGTTGGTGTTGGCGCGGATGTTGTCCTTGACCGCGCCGGAAGGCCGCTGGGTGGCCAGCAGTAGGTGCACACCCAGGCTGCGGCCACGTTGGGCGATGCCGACCAGGGCCTCCATGAACTCGGGCAGCTCAGCGGCCATGGTGGCGAACTCGTCGATGACCACCACCAGCCGCGGCAGCGGAGTCGAAGTCGCGGCGGGCAGGCGCAGGTAGGCACGCAGATCATCGGCGCCGGCCTGGCGCAGCAGCCGCTCGCGGTAATGCAGCTCGGCCTCCAGGCAACGCAACGCCCGCTCGCCGAGTTGGGCGTCAAGGTCGGTGACCAGCCCCACCGTGTGCGGCAGCCGAGCACACTCATCGAACGCGCTACCGCCCTTGTAGTCAATCAGAACGAAGTTCAGGTGCTCGGGGTCGGTACGCAACGCAAGCGCGGCGACCAGGCTGCGCAGCAACTCGCTCTTGCCCGATCCGGTGGTGCCACCGACCAGCCCGTGCGGCCCGTCGCGCAGCAAATCCAACGTGAACACCCCCGCCTCCGTCACCCCGATCGGGGCGGCGATACCAGGGTCCTGCCCGCCGGTCTGCCACAATCCGGCCACCGCCACGGGATCGAACACGTCCTGGGTGAACAGGGTGGCCAAATCCACCCGAGAGGGCAGCGACGCCCCAGCGGTGGCGGTCTCAGGGTCCTCGAACCGCGCCAGCGCCAGCGCGCAGCAGCGGGCAGTCTCGACACTCACCCCGGCCAGCAGCATCCGCTCGACGAGCTGACCGAGCCGAGGCCGGGTGAGGATAGCCGCGCCCGTCGCGTCGAGCACGTCGATGACCGTGGTGCACACGGCGGGCAACCGGTCGACCGTGGGCGCAAGCACGATCCCGGCGACCGGGCCGGCCGCCCCGCGCAACACCGCCCGGGCAGGGGAGTTCTTGCCCTCGGTCAGCCCGACCGCATCAACGACCACGAACAACACCGGACCAGTCCGATGTTCCCGACCGGATTGGGCTTCTCGGTCCTGGCGTTCCCGACCCGCCTCGATCAGATCATTCAGCAGCGCACCGGCCTGATCAGTGTGACCGGCCAGCATTCGGGCCCCACCACCAGCGGCGGCATCACGGGTGTGCGGTAACCATTTCGTCCATTCCCAGGCCTCTACTTCCTCGGGCTTGGTGAGCACCGCGACCCGCAGGTCAGCTGGCCCGTGATGCACGACAGCTTGGCACAGCAGCGACCGCGCCAGCGCCAGCGCCGCGGCGTGTTCTCCCGCGATGCCCACCACGCCACCGTCGGAGAGCTCGACGGGTACCGCCGCCAGCCCCAGCGAGGAGGCCTCAGCCAACGCCTGGGCTACCTCGACCGGGTGTTCACCGTGGGTGTTGGTCAGGGGCGGCTGCCACTCGATGGTGCCCAGACCGGCCGACAAGCGAAGAAAATCAGGGTCGGCCACTCGCCGTTCCCACAGCCGCATGCTCGGTGCCATCGCCCGGCGCACCACCTCAGAAGGGTCCGGCAACTCCTGGCGTGTCCTAGCGGTTTCCCGGGTGCGTTGCTGCTCCAGCTGCGACCGGAAAGTCTCCAGGTCGGTGGCAAACCGAGCAGCCTCCTGACGGGAGGTCTGCTGACCACGACGGCGGCCCTCCACCCAGTTACCGACCAGCATGATGGGCGAAAGCAACGCAAACAGCGCGAACGTCGGCCCGTAGATTTTGACCATCACCGCGGCCATCACCAGCGGCGCGAGCATAGAGATCCAGGAAAAAGGCTGTTTTGCGGGTGACTCCCGTGGCGGCTTGGGCAGCGCGACGGCTGAGGTGTCCACAGCCGGCATGGGCCGCGGGGGCCGGTTGAACGCGATATTCCCCCCAACACTGCGCTGCGCGCCGAGCAAGACCGGATGGTCGTTGTGCTCGTGCTCTACGACGGTCAGCTGTAGCGCACCCACCAGGATGACCTCACCCGGTGCGACCGCGCGGCGCTCGCGCACCATCTCGCCGCCGACCCAGGTACCGTTTTTCGACTCCAGGTCCTCAACGACCATCCGTCCCAGGTCCTCGACGTCCAGGACGCAATGCCGGGACGACACCGTCGGGCTGGCCAGCCTCACATCGCAGCCATCATCACGGCCGATCACCGTGCGCCCGGGGCGCAACGCAACACGCCGGCCAGCATCCACACCCCCGACCACGGCCAAGACCGGACCACCGCCGGGACCGGTTGATACCCGCTCACGCCCGGCCCCCACCCGGACGACCGCGCCATCGTGCAGCCCGGACTCACTCAGGGCCAGATAGTCCTGCAGGAAGCCCTCCACAACGATGCCCGCCACCCCATCGCCAGCCCGACACCCCAACGCCTCCAGCAGATCCCCCACGGTCGCGTCCGGCACCTGGACGTTGACATCCACCTCACGGACAACACCAGCGATGTCGATCACGAGCTGCACCGCAACCTCCTCCTGGTCTAAACGTTGCGTCGGAAGGAGCACCCTCACACCCGTGACGACCACAGACGACCCGCTGGCGTGGCGGCGTGCACCGGCAAGCATCGCAGTGCGGCAGCGCCAGCAAGACCTGCACGGTTGTGGAGCATCGACACGGCAACGGGGGTTCTAGCACGATGGTGGAGACACGCGGCGAGTCAGCCCACGGCAGCGACATCGCCTGCGAGCTGCCCGGCTACCGCATCATGCGGCAACTGGGACGCGGAAGCATGGGCGTGGTCTACCTCGCCGAGGACCTGCACCTACGCCGTCAGGTCGCGCTGAAGGTACTCGCCCCGACCGTGGTCGATAGCGAGCTGTTCCGCACACGCTTCAACCTTGAATCACGCAACGCGGCCACCCTCGACCACCCCAACATCGTCCCGATCTACGCCGCAGGCCAGGCCGCGGGAGTGCTGTACATCGCCATGCGCTACGTGGCCAGCGGCGACTTACGAGCACTGCTCGAAACCAACGGCCCGCTCAGCCTTGAACAGGCAAGCGCTGTCATCGTCGCCATGGCTGATGCCCTCGACGCCGCCCACGCCCACGGCATCATCCATCGAGACGTCAAACCAGCCAACATCCTCATCGACAACCGCAACGGCCAGCACCACTACTACCTCAGCGACTTCGGCATCGCCAAGATCACCTCAACGGGTGAGAGCCTGACCTCGACCGGCCAGATCCTCGGCACCATCGACTACATCGCTCCCGAACAAGTCCAAGGCAAGCCCATAGACAACCGGGCTGACCTCTACGCGCTCGGTTGCGTGCTCTACTACTGCCTGACCGGGACCGTCCCCTTCCCCCGCGCAGACATTGCCGCCCTCATGTGGGCACACGTATACGAAACACCACCACCCGTGACCGCCCAACGCCCCGACCTCCCCCCACAGATCGACCACATCATGGCCAAAGCCATGGCCAAACAACCCGCAGACCGCTACCCCACTGGCCGAGAACTAGCAGCGGCCCTGCGCGCCCTCACCGCCGAACCAGCAACCTCTAACAACAACGGACGGATCTTCTCCACGGCACCGCCCGACAACCCAGCACCACCGCCCGTCTTCGCCAGCATGACCAGCACCTACATTCCCCTAACACCCGCGCCTACCCGAGCCCCCGTCACCACTACACCGCCACGACACAAATGGTGGCTAGCCGCATGTAGCGTGTTGGCGCTTATCATCATCGCCTCAGCAGTCAGCGGCCTCGTGATATGGAAGAGAGCGGCTGACCGGAAGCCCGCGATGTCAGCCCGCGCCTCCTCCCCACCGTCCCCGCTCATTGTTGCGCCTTTCTCGGAACCTACCTTGTCTTCCCCACTCCCCGCGCCAGTGCCGCGATCTCCGTCCCCTTCAGCAGACAGAGCGGCACCACCGTCCGCACCGCCGCAGCCGGTAGCCGCCCCACAGCGCCCACTCGCACCAATACCCCCGCACCCACAGATACCCTCACCACCAGCACCCGTGGCAGGACCACCACCCACCCCACAACCAACACCTGAAGCACAATGGTTCGGTGCTGCACCAAGCGCATCCGCGACACAACAGACGCCGTCGCCCACACCAGAGTTCGCCTCCTCCGCACCGAGCATTCGAAACGTCCACATTCGAAACCTCTCCTCCGGAATGTGCCTAACTACCCGACTCGACACCGGAGAATACTCACCCCGCCAGACTCACTGCGATAAAAAAGACACCAATCAACTTTGGGAGTTCATCGAAATTCCCCTTTATTCCAGAAAAATTTTTCAAATTCGCAGCGTTAACTCTGGCCTGTGCCTCGCCGGCCACGGAACTGACCACGAGTCACTTGCGGTGATGACAAAATGTGACTCGAATCCCGATCAATATTGGACACAAAGCTCTATCAAATATAACCGGTTCCGCAAAATAAATTCCAGCCTCTGCCTGGCCGCCAACAACGATCACGCCAAGACTCAAACCATCCAATCAACCTGCAGCAATGATCCGGCTCAATACTGGCTAGTAGGCCCCATGCGCTAAAATAAGCCATTCTCTCGAGACACCCCCAACCCTACCACCAGCGCGAATGTGAATTCCCGCGCCTTTGCTATCCCATCCCCACCCCTAGCGACAGATCGCGCAGATCCCAGCGTGCGGGACTACCGCATTGGGCTCCTGCCTTGGGTTTTGGCGTTGAAACGTACGTCCGGGAAGGGATGCATCACGCGGGCGGGTGGTAGCCATCGGTTCGCGAGGCGGTTCATCCGCGTCCAGGTGATGCGGATGCGCTGGCTACGGCGCCGGAGCGCCTTGAACCAGTGCCGGGTCGCCTGGGTGCGGAAGGCCGCCACTGCGTGGGTGTTTCCCGGCACAGTGATAGGCGAGGCGTCCTTGCACCACGCTGTGTAGCCATCGCCCTTGGGTCGGGATGGGCTCGTGCCGGCGCCGCTTGAGTTCTTCGTTGATCTCTCGCGGTTTCGCCCGCACTCGCTTCGAGATCGTCACGCGCCGCAACCAGAATCGTCCCTTCCTCGTCTTGCCGCACCGGTGCGTGAAGCCGAGGAAGTCGAACGTCTCAGGCTTTCCGAGGCCCTGAGCCTGTACAGTGCCAAAACTCGATGTATGTGCGATGACTTGGGGTTTCGCTGACTGTATGTGAGCATGACAGAGTTGTGCTGTTCCGATTGCTGTATCTGATCTCTGTCACGGTCTTCGGCTGGCTTGGGTTGCTTGCCCGTAGCACCGTCGCCAAGGACATCGAGATTCTGGTCCTGCGCCACGAAGTCACGGTGCTGCGCCGTCAGCTCAGACCTCGCCTGTCCTGGCCGGACCCGGCACTGCTGTCCGCCCTGGCCCGCCGACTCCCTCGCCAGCTATGTCGGCATCGGATCGTCACCTCTGGCACGCTGCTGGCCTGGTATCGCCTCTGATCGCCAGGAAGTGGACCTACTCCAACCAGTCCGGCCGCGTCCGCCCCTCAGCGAGGAGGCCCGTGACCTGGTGCTGCGCGGAGCGCGGGACAATCCGGCCTGGGGCCACCGCCGTATCCAAGGCGAACTCGCTGGGCCAGGATGCACCAGCTGGGCGCGGGGACCATCCGCCGCATCTTGGCCGCCGCTGGCCTCGGGCCAGCACCGCGCCGAGCAGACCCCAGCTGGCGAGGCTTCCTGCGCGCTCATGTCACCGGGCTGCTCGCTACCGATTTTTTTCACCCTCGACATGATCACGCTACGCCGACTCTACGTTCTGTTCGTCATGGAGGTTCACCCCCGCACGGTGCACATTCTCGGGGTGACCGCACACCCGACCGCGGCCTGGGCCACCCAAACCGCCCGCAACCTCCCCATGGACCTGGGCGATCACATCACCACGTTTGCGCTTCCTGATCCGCGACCGGGACGCCCAGTTCACCGACAGCTTCGATGCCGTCTTTGCCTCCGAAGGCCTCGCCATAATCAAGATCCCTCCCCGCGCGCCGCGGGCCAACTGCTATGCAGAACAGTTCGTCCGCAGCGTCCGCGAAGAATGCACCGACAGGATGCTGACCTACCACGAACAACACGTTCACACCGTCCTCGACCAGTACATACGCCACTTCAACGAACACCGCCCACACCAGAGCCTCAACCAACACCCGCCCAGCCACGATCCCAACACCGTGGTCTGACTCGACGTCCCGATCCGGCGTCAACAACTCCTCAGCGGAGTAATCAACGAGTACCGGCGAACGCCCAGGTCGTCCAGAAAAACACCTGGTCAAGAGCCTGTATCGAGTTTTGGCACGGTACAGGGCCGTCGAGCTGAGTTCCATTCGCTGCGACCTCTCGACACTTACATTTCTTGTAGATACAGGCGAAACCGGCGCTACCTCCTCACGCAACTTTTCCTTCTATGAGGCCAGGGGCCGAGAGGTGAAAGTTCTTCTTGTTTTGTGACATCTGATAGCGTTGAGATGGGTCGTTTAATTCGGATGCGTTAAGCAGATGACCAGACGCTGATCTTGCGTGTGCGCCAGCGTTGATCATTAGCTGTTGTATTTGCTCCGTTTTGTCTGTGGTGTTTTTGTCGTCGTTGGGGTGTGGTGTCGCGTTATCCGGGTCCTTGTCGATGTGAGAGTTAAGGAGTTTGATCAGTACTGCCACGTTGCAGGTGATGCTGCATAACCCGTCGATCAGGGAAGCCAACTGGGAAATCTTGATTTTGTTCAGTTGTTGGCAGGAATTGATTGCATGTTCGGTGAAGAGTATGGCGTGATCAATATAGACACTCACGATCTCTATAAGGCCATCCGCATCAGCTATATCCATGGGGGATTTCTTGGCTAAAAAATCATCAGAAGTGTTATGTGAGCTTGAGGTAGTGGACATAGAAAAACCTCCTCGGTTGGGGTCATCATGTAATGGGTAGTGGCTATTTTCATCGTCGAAGGGTTGCTAGAGTGGCGTGGTGGATTGCGGCGTCTCGTAGGGCGGCACGGAGTTGGCCAGCTTGGAGTGGGGCCAAGGAAGCTTTATTGCCTGGTGGTGTGTGGATTTCGATCGCGTTGAGCGTTAAGCGTACAAAGACATGTGCTCGATGCCCGTGGTGATCTCGACAGGGGATGTCCCATAAGCCGGTGGGGGGTCGAAAATTCAACCGTACTAGCAGCTGCCGCACGGAAAGCCCGGATGTACGCTTTTTCATTGCGGAATCTTTCTATTTATGGGGTCGGTGAGCAGGGAGAGGGACTCATCTCGACTCTGCGGGGGCTGGTGCGTGTAACGGCAGCTTGGGGAGATTGAGCGGTATTGAGGTGGCGTGGGTAGCCTTCTCGCGCTTGGGGTGCATACATACTGGTGAGAGCAGTTTTTTCGATGATCCGATAGAGCCGGCACGCTTCACAAGGGGTGAATATCGCCATCTCGCCCGAGGAACTATCACGGCCATCCATTCAAGGTCAGCCGTGATGGTGAGTTTTCGAGGTCGGCCCATCACATCGCACCATAGGGCCGAGTAAGCACATAAACGGTGCGGTCGGTGACTGTGGCTGGTTGTTGACATGCGCACCATCCTGCTTCCGCTTTCGCCTCGTGTATTGCGTTAGTCAAGAGAAGCTGAAGTTGCCTTCCTGGACTTCTTTGGTCGTTCTTTTTCGTTCTGGCATCCGACCTCCGCTCTGGTTGGTTCCCCAAATCAATATTGATACAATTTAATTCATTTAATTAATCAGCTTGCATCAGATTTCCCTTGGATGTCAAGCCCTCACCTGACGGCATCTAAAGGACAGACTTGTTTTCAAAAATGATCGAGAGAAAACAAGGAAGCGGTCGCGGGTGGAAAACTTGGAAGTCTACGAGCAGTTAGCTCTGGAGCTGAGGGCAAAAATCATTAGTGGTGAACTCGCGCCAGGATCACCGTGGCCTACCGAACGTGAGGTAGCGCGAGAACATAACGTTTCGCAATCGACGGCGAGGAAAGCGTTCCAGCTTTTAGTGAGCGAGGGACTGCTGGAATTGGCTAATCCTCGACAGGGTTATCGCGTCAGAAACCCTCACCGTCCCAGCCTGTACATGACCCACTCCACCCACATAAGCCCTGCATGCGAAACCGAAGAAGAGGGTGAGCCTGCTTCTTCTGCGCTGACTACTAGCGTTGGCCTTGCCCCTGATGAGATCGCAACCGTGCTGGGTGTTGACGTGAACGAACAGGTGGTGATCCGTCGCGAAATCTACCTGCTTAGCAACCAGCCCTACGGGGCCAGCACCACCTACATTCCCGCGAGCATCGCAGACAACATTCCCGAATTACGCACCACTCTAGTAGCAAGTCTGTTAACCATGCTGAAACAAGCCGGTCACGCACCAGGGCACGTCACAGACAAGATCACTACACGTGCCCTGCTGCCCCATGAAAATCTCGCACCTGGCCTCTCAACGGGAAAACAGGTCACCCATCATCGCAGAGTCGTCCGGGACACCACAGGAAACGTCCTCTACACCACGATCACCATGATTCCCGCCGACCGCTACAACCTCATCTACGAATTCGATGCCAAAAACATCACAATATAGAAAAGTCAAACACTAGAGCGATAAGGCTGAGTAAAAAGAGTGCGGGCGCTCGACCAAAAGCCAGAAAGCCGTCTCTAACTGTACAAACACCGCGAAACTGAATTCTTTCGCCCCCTTTTTTCGGGTCGCCCGTTGTTTGTGGGTTATGGGATCTTGGTGTTGTGGTTAGTAGAGGAGGCCGCAGGCGTGTAGTTGGGCGTCGAGTGTTTTGACGGCGTGTGTGTTGCGCCAGGGTTGCATCAATGCTCGGGCGGTGTGGAGTTCCTTGGCGAGTCGTGGAGATAGGCTGGCTTGGTGGGCGGCGTCACTGAGGACGCGGGTGGCTTCGGTGATGTCGTGGGAGAGCACGAGGGCGTGGCCTAGTCGTATCTGGCAACGCGCATAGAGACCTATATAGGTGCGGTCGAATCGTGTTTGGGCGTTGATGGCGGCTTCGATGGCTTCTTTGGGTCGGTCTAGTAGCGAGAAAAGAGTGCTGCGTTTACTGTTGAGCGTGCCCTCGTGCACCCAATATGCCGGGGAATCCGGGACACACTCATTGGTGCTGGCGAGAAATTCCTGGGCGCGAGCGCAGGCGGCCATACATGGCCCGTATTGGCCATCTAGAGCGTATGCGCCAGCGGCTTGCTCCTCAGCCAAGGCTTTGAGCCTGACGTCATCAGTGCGTGCTGCCAGGCTGCGTGCGGCAGCAGCGGCGTCTAGCGCGGTGGGGGTATCAGCGCGGAGGAAGGCCACAAAGCTGATTCTGCAGAGTGCGTAGGCAGCGCAGGTGGGGTTGCTAGCGTTGTGAGCTGCTTTGCGGGCGTGTTCGAGGTAGCGTTGGCCTGTGTTGTGGTGGCCTAGTTCGATGAGGTACCAGCCAATTGTGCAGGCTAGGTTGCTGTCCACAAGAAATAAGGCTTGATGAAGATGGGATGGACTTCCCTCATCGAGTAGGTGGTGTACCAGCTGGTGTTGCGCTATGACCGTGTCGAGGACGTGAGAGGCTCCGAGTTTGTCTTCTTGGCGTTTGCATGAGGCCAGGGTGAGAGCCAGGTTGTTGACAACATGGGTATCGACACGGCTCGGAGAATCGATCGCCTGTATGACCCGCGTGTGTTCGTCAAGGTCCAGGCCGGTTAGTCCTGCCGCTGCTAGCGCCCATCCGATCACCTGGGCAGCATCGCGGCGGGGCATGGAGCGAATGATTCGTGTGAGCACCTGCACTAGCTCCCTGGCTGCTCGTTGATTGCCGGCCAGCGCCGCATCCGGGCACATCTCATGCCTACTGCCAGCAGACTGCGAGCCTGCGCGACGGATCTGTGCTTGACGCTGCTGGGCACGACACTGGTCACGATACGCGCGTTCGGCTTCTGCCAGGGCGTTGTGCTCGGCTACCAAGGCACCCTTAGCGTGGCACAGGTCGTCGGCGATTTCCCACAGCGTAGCGGGCATCCCACGCACACCGTGTTCGATCTTCGATATCAGGCTGCGTGTTCTGCCGAGGGCACCGCCTAGTTCGGGTTGGGAGATCCCGGCTGCCCGGCGGTAGGCGGCCAGCTGCGCACCGAGGTGACAACGCATCGTGTCAAGTCTGGTGCGCTGGGCTGTCATGGTGGGTGCTTGTGCATCGAGCGTCACAGCCGGTCAGCGTACGGCGGTGACCACCGGAGGTGACAGTCCCACAACCGAACCTATCTACCGTCACCTGGATCACGCCGGCCACAGTCGCTGTGTACCTGATGCCGCCGGGGGCTGGCTGCCCAACAGCGCTGGAGCACGGGTAGGGCGCAAGCTATAGCAACGATCGCGTGCTGGCGCGTAAGCCCCAACCCCCGGCGTCAGGTGCGCCCAAGGACAACCGGGTTGACGGGGAGGGCGCCATGTGGCGTAAGGAAATACGAGGCAGGCATATCACCAGAGGACGGCAAGTGCGCGATCAGGCTCAACGATCGGCCAGTGTTGAGTCGTCGAGATGAGGTGTAAGGATCGGTGGTTCTTCTTGGAACTGGCGCAGGTCTATACCACGTTATCCTCAATTATTATCCTCACTCGTGCAGCACGTGATGGGCGGCACCGCCGTCGTCGAGCGAGCCGGGAATCTGTTTGTCTCAACGGCCCACACCTCGCGACGACACGAGTGGAGCCAAGGGTGCAGACACATGTGCTTTGCTCGCTTTGGTAGGTAAGGCTGAGGTTCTCGCCGGAATTTTTGGGATTCTGTCTGGGGGCGGTGTTTTTGCTGTGGGCTGGGGCGAATGGCTCGGATCAAGGTAGTGCCCATCGAGGCGGAGGAGTATCGACAAGCCCGCGTACAACGTGCGCATCGAGATCGGGTCGCTGCGGAGTTGGCTCAATCCTGGCCTGATTGTTGGGATGATCCACTTGCGGTGGAGGTGCTGCGGGGTTTAGTGCTGGCGCATTTTCTTGACGATACTCACCCGCTTGACAGGCAGGGGCGATGCACACGCCGTCGGTGCAAACGGCGGTGGCTATTGACTCGACGCCGATGCCATACTCGCGCCATACTCTGGTTCTGCCGTACCACAGATACGGTGAGTTTGTGGTTTTTCTTACTCGACCGGTTACCGAATTCGAGTATCAGCCTGGTCGAGGTACGAACCTGGGTAGCGCAATGCCAGGCGAGGAGGTCTCCCACCCAGCCACAAGATCAACAAAATACAGAGGGGGATCGATCCTAGTTGATGGATACGCTGTGCTGTGCCCGTCATTACGATCGTGTGGGGTTGCCGCTCGCCGGGCATGCTAATGGTTGATGGTGTGTGAGGTATACCGATGTGGTGACTGCGGTCTGATCGCTGGATGGGCACACGTCAGGGTGGGGGCATGACTGTAATGGTGATCAGGGTGCCGAGGAGGAGAAACGGTCCTAGTGGTAGGAGTGAGTCTCGGGTTATCTGACCGGTGAGTCGGAAGGTGAACCAGGCACCGGCGCCCAGGAGCCATCCCAGCAACGTGCCTGTGATGACTGCTGTCCAACTTGTCCAGCCCAGCACAAGTCCTAGAAGTCCGCCTAGTTTGACATCGCCAGCCCCGAGACCCCCGGGAAAACTCAGAGCGAGGGCGAGGTAGAAGCTGGCTATGGCGATCATGCTGGTCAGTGCACGCACCAGGCTGGTGGGATCGGAGTGAAGGAGTGATCCGAGACTGAACAGTATGAGCAGTGCCGGATAGGCGACCAGCAGCACCTTGTTAGGCAGCCGGTGTTCGATAGTGTCGATCACCGCAAGGGGGACACTGATCGCCGCGAGGGTACTGTAGGGCAGCAGCTCAAAGCGCGCGTCCAGCCGCCAGGCCAGAGCACCGAACAGGATCGCGGTCACGGCCACACCGATCGCCGTTGTGGATCCTCGGCGTCTGTAGAGCACTGCCATGGGCCTCACCCAGCAGCAGGTGAGGTAGCTGAGTCCTGCTCCTACCACAGCACCCGCAATAGCCCACATGATCACAATCCACCAGTCGGGCATCAGCAGTGGCTGTCCCTGTTGTCGAGGCAGGGACACTGGGTGGGGTTGGGAAGTCGAGGTAGCACTGGTTTGCCTCCATGTACTGGGTTGGTTGCCTCAGGGTGAGGGTGAGGGTGAGGGGGATTGTTGAGGCTCTCGTTAGGCCGAACGAGTGGAAATCGAGTCGGAATCCCCATACACACTTTCGCGTCGGTGCTTACCGACGTTGCGGTCGGTAGCGGTAGGGGGTGTAGAGAGGATATGTGTCACTGAACACTAGAGGGTCTTCTGGGATGTCCGGCAGGCGGGTTGTAGTCGGGGGTAGGGCCGTGATCGATCACGGTCGTCGGGCGGTCGGGTTTGTGACGGGTATGGCCGCGGTGGCGCTTGTGGCGTGTAGCGCGGGGACAGTGAACAGTCCGGTACCGGGGATGAGGCAACCATTGACACCGGCACCGACCTCGACCGCGGTGGTGCCGGTGGTGGAGAGGGCTGGGCAGGAGGCGCTGGCGGCGTATCGGGGCATGTGGCAGGATTTCGCTGTTGCGGGGATCACCTCGGATTGGCGCTCGCCCACGCTGGGCCGGTACGCCACAGGGGTGGCGTTGACTAATTTGTCGCGGGGGTTGTACGCCGATCACTACAACGGTCTGGTGACCAAAGGCGAGCCGATCCTGCATCCTCGTGTGTTGTCTGTGGACCCGCCGCAGGACCCCACAAGGGTGGTGATCACCGATTGCGGCGACTCGACTCATTGGTTGAAGTACCGCACCAACAGTGGTCGACTGGTTAACGACAAGCCCGGCGGTCGAAGCCTGATCAACGCCATTGTGGATAAGCGGCCTGATGGATCGTGGAAGGTATCTGACTACGGGGTTCATGAGATAGGAACCTGTTGAGAGTGCGCAGTATCATGATCGTTATAGCTATCACGGCCGTTGGTGTGCTCGCTACGGCGGCTCCTGCTCTGGCTGATAACGGTTGGAGCAGTACCAACTGTGAACAGACTCCCTCACCAGTCTGCGACCTTCAGGTGGGCAAAGGCACCAGCGGAGGGATACCGCGGAGGAATCCCGGGAACGGTAACCACCATCCTGGTCGCACCAGCTCAGGAAACGACAGCACCAGTGGGAGCAAGGACAATGGTGGAGACACCAGTTCAGGCACGGAGAAATGCACGTATGTCCCCAGTGATTACCAGCCCCCACCGGGAGGAACTACCCCGATTGCCTACACTAGACCAGTCAATCCCGACAGTGTCATCGTGATGCCGGCGGTGCTGATTGGTCCCGCAACGCGTGCCAGTGTGCCCACTGGACCTGCAGTCGGGTCGGCATCGAGACAACCAGGGGCGTGGTATGTCTGGAAGTGCACCACTTCAGCGAAGACACTAACTCTTATTATTGAGGAGACCCCGTACTGGCCGCCGGTGTGGATCCCCGATGGTCAGCAAGCCGGCGCGGCGTCGCCTGGGCCGGTTGAGTTGGCGCGGATGGCGCGTAAGCAGTTGCGCCTGCCCACGCCGATAATCGCGGTGAACCCGGTCGGTGAGCAGCTCGTCAACCTGCCCACGTGGCTGTGGCTCTCGGGTGGTTGGGCGCCGATGTCGGCAACCGCCTCGGTGGCGGATGTGTCGGTGACGGCGGTAGCCACACCGAGGTCGGTGTCGTGGTCGATGGGGGATGGAACGACGCTGACCTGCACCGGCCCTGGCACCCCGTTCCGTCCCAGCAGTGACCCGAGGTCGGCATCCCCGGATTGCGGTCACACCTACCGCAGCTCCTCGGCCAGCCACATCGGGCAGGCATTTGTGGTCTCGGCGACGGTGCATTGGACGGTCCGCTGGTCGGGTGCTGGCCAGAGCGGGGTGTTCCCGGACCTGACCACCACCAGCACTACCGCGTTGCGGGTCGCCGAGGTACAAGCCTTGAACACCGGCGGGGGCTAACTCTCCCAACCAGCACCACCCGGCAACACCCTGATCACATATTCCGTTCGCTGATCGCCTGCGGCGACACAGCGTTACCCCACCTTTTTCTGTCTGGAGGCACCGGCGTGACCACATCTAGCACCACCCAGCCGGGCACCGAATGCTCGTCTGCGTCCTCGACGGGTGTGGCGTGGATGGCAGACGCCAGGAAGCAGACCGCCTTCTCGCGACTGTGCCCTGCCAGGAGGCGCAGCATCCCGCACCTGCTGCTGGGTGCGCTGCTCGTGCTGGCCTGCGCCGCCGGATTCCTGGTGATCTGGCTGAACACCGGCAACCGGCAGCCGGTGTTAGCGCTGGCCCGAGGAGTGTCGGTGGGGCACGTGCTGAGCATGCAAGATCTACGGCAGGTCAACGTCGCGGTGGATCCCGACGTGAGCGTGGTGCAGGCCAACCAGGCCACCAGTGTGGTCGGTAAAACGATGTCCACCACCCTGCCCGCGGGGTCGTTGCTGACACCGAATGCGATCACAGCGTCGTTGCTGCCCGGTCAGGGGCAGGCGATCGCAGCGTTGGCGTTAAAGGCCGGTCAATTCCCACCCGAGATCTCACCAGGCTCACACGTCATGGTGGTCCTTGTCCCTAATCAGGTGGGTGCGCTATCCCCTAGTCCACGGTCAGGGGATGCCTCGTGGGGGTGGCCGGCAGTCGTCACGAGCGTGAGCGCACCAGCTAACGAGCAGATCACGGTCGTCTCGGTGCAACTGGACGAGCCTGCTGCTCGACAGGTCGCCGCGGTGCCTTCAGGCCAGGTGTCCCTGGTCATGCTCGCCACCACAGGGGGTGGTCGCTGATGTTGGTTGCGGTCATCAGCCTCAAGGGCTCTCCCGGTGTCACCACGTTTTCCCTGGCACTGGCTGCCTGCTGGCCAAGCCCCGTACGCACCGTGCTGGTGGAAGCCGATCCCGCCGGTGGCGACGTGGCCAGCCGGTTCTCCCTGGCCTGCTCGCCGGGATTGGTGAGCTTGGCCGCGGCGGCACGCCGCAGCGCCGACCCGCAGCTGGTCTGGCAGCACACCCAAGCACTGCCTGGCGGCCTGCCGGTGGTGCTGGCTCCCCCAGGGGCAGAGCAAGCACACGCGGCGCTATCCGCGCTGGCGGCCGAGGCCTCAACGGGCGGAGGTGTCCTCCGCCAGGCGGCCAGCCTGTCGCAGACGGTTGTGATCGCCGACTGCGGCCGGGTTGACGTCGGTTCTGCGGCGATGCCGATCGTGCGCGCGGCGGATGTGATGGTGCTGCTCTCCCGAGCCCACGCCGATGACCTGGCACACCTAGCCAGTCGCCTGCACACCGCCAGCCGTTGGTCGGCTCATCGGGCACTGCTGCTGGTGGGTGAGGGCTATGGCAGCACCGAGGTCGCCCGCGAGCTGGGTGTGCCGGTGATGGGCCGCCTCCCCGAGGACCGGCGCGGTGCGGCGATGTTATGTGGACGAGCGACCAGACCACGAGCCAAGTGCGGTGGCCCAGGGGACTCAGCACTGGGCCAGAAGGCACAGGAGATCGCCACAGCTCTGATGTCCCAGCAGCCGTCAAGTGGTGTCACTAGCCCGCCTGTGCCGATGGTGCAGGCGGTTCCCGGCGAGCCCAGCACTTCCCTGCCGGTCAACGGTCTGCAGGTGGTGCTTCCCGTGCAGCCACCGACCACACGCCCCTGGCCTGGCCAGGGCACCGCGCAGAGTGGAGTAGCGTCATGACCTTCTCCCACAACGGCAACCCACTACCGGTCACGCTGCGCCCATCCCAGCAGCTGGGGTGGCAGAACGGCGGGCAGCACAGCCCACCCGTGCCGGCTCAGCCGGCATCTGACTACCCGAGGACCCAGGTGGGGGATCCTGCTGCGTCTGTGATCACGGGCGAGGAGGTCACGGCGGCTGTGGGCCGGTTGCGTCAGCACCTGCGCGGTGCGCTGGCCACCGAGCTACCCGAGCAGGTCCAGGCCCAGCAACGGCGTACCGGCACCCCCGTCACCAGGCACGGCCGCCGGGAACTAGCCCGCAGCATCCTGGAAGAGGCGGTACGCGCTCACAGCGAGAACGAGTTGATGGCCAACCACAGGCTCGTGGGCCGCGACGTGGAGCAGCACACCATCACTGAGGTCATCAACGAGCTATTCGGGATGGCTGGCCTGCAACCCTTGCTGGACGACCCGACCGTAGAGACGATCAACGCTAACCGCTGGGATCGGGTGTTCGTCCAATACAACGATGGTCGCCGCGCCCAGGTAGACCCGATCGCCGGCTCGAACGAGGAGCTGACCGATCTGGTACGCCTCCTCGCAGCTCGCGCGAGCAGCCAGGAACGCCGCTTCGATTATGGCAGCCCAGCGGTCAACCTCCAGCTTCCCGGCGGTGAGCGACTGTTCGCCGTGATGGGTCTGACCTGTGAGGGTGTCACCGCGCTGTCAATCCGCCGGCACGGCTATCTCACCGTCACCCTGCCCGAACTACGCGCGCGGGGAACCATCGACGCCGGCCTGCAGGAATTCCTGCGCGCGCTGGTGCGTGCCCGCAAAAACATTCTGATCACTGGTGGCACCGGAGCCGGGAAAACGACCCTCTTGCGCGCGTTGGCCTCGGAGATGGATCCGATGGAACGCATCGTGACCATCGAGGATGCTTTCGAACTAGGTCTGCAGATCGATCCCGATATCCATGCTGATGTCACGGCGTTGCAAGCCCGCGAGCCCAACATCGAAGGCGAAGGCGCGATCTGCCAGGCCGAACTGGTGCGCTGGGGATTGCGTATGTCTCCGGATCGGGTGATCGTCGGGGAGATCCGCGGGCCTGAGGTTATCCCGATGTGCAACGCCATGTCGCAGGGCAACGACGGCTCGATGGCCACCCTGCACGCGTCCTCGTCCCGGATCGCGTTCACCCGTCTTGCCTCCTACGCCGCGCAAGGCCCCGAGCGGCTGGGACTGGAGGCCACTAACCTGTTGGTGGCCAGCGCGGTGCACTTCGTGGTGCACCTGGCGCGAGGCGTGGATCGCACCACGCGTGTGGTGTCCTCGATCCGCGAGGTCATCGGCGCTGAGGGCCCGATGGTGGTCTCCAACGAGGTCTACCGCCCCGGTCCGGACCGGCGAGCCCGGCGTGTTGCTGGAGCGTTACGCACCGACACCCTCGATGACCTCCTCGACGCCGGCTTCAACCCTGAGCTCTGGGAACAGTCCGAGGGGTGGTGTGCGTCATGACCACCACGATCAGCCCCACCACCGCGCTGGTCACCCTGCTGGGAGTCGGGGTCGGTCTCGGTTTGCTGCTCACGCTCACCGGCTGGCGTGGTGTGGACCCGGCCCGGCCCCGACGTGCCCTGGCCTGGTGCACTCGAAGCCGACCGGGTGATCAGCGTCGGGTACGTCGGCTGGCCGCCACGCTCGCTGTGGGTGTGCTGACCGGCGTGGCCACCGGGTGGGTCGTCGGCGCGGTCCTGGCCGGGCTGGCGTTGTGGTCACTGCCCGGTGTGCTGGGCCGCGACCGGGACTACACCCGCCGGGTGCAGCGGATCGAGGGTATTGCGACCTGGACGGAAATGTTGCGCGACACCCTCTCGGCCGCTGCGGGCCTGGAGCAGGCGATCCTGGCCACCGCGCCCCTGGCGCCGGTGAGCATTCGTCGGGAGATCACTGAACTGGCCGCCGGGTTGGACAACGGCGAACGTCTTGCGCCCTGCCTGCGCACGGTGGCTGACCAGCTGGATGACCCGACCGCGGACCTGGTGATCGCATCGCTGGTGTTAGCCGCGCAGCAGCATGCCCGTCACCTCGGCGACCTGTTGGGGTCGCTGGCGCACACTGCACGCCAGCAAGCCTCGATGCGGATGCGCGTGGAAGCAAGCCGCGCTCGCACCCGGACCTCGGTGCGGATCATCGTGGGCACCACCCTGGTCTTCGCGGTTGCCGTGGTCCTGCTCAACCGCTCCTATCTGTCGGCCTACGACTCGACCACCGGCCAGGTGATCTTGCTGGGTATTGGGGGGCTGTTTGGTCTCGGGTTTGCCTGGCTGGGGCGCATCACCGCGATAGCCGAGCCGGCACGGTTGCTGTCTTTAGTGGGCGAGTCCTGTCTCGCAGACAGCGATTGCGTCCCGGAAAGGCAGGTGTGAACGGTCGTGATCAGTGCACTGCTGCTGGGTGCCGGGTTCGGTGCCGGGCTGTGGGCGTTGGCCGTGTGGCTGGTTCCCCCTCGCCCCGCCCTGGGCACGGTGTTGGCTCGTACGAACGCCACACCACCACCGCCGTCGATCTTGGTTACCGAGCAAGCCGGGTGGAGCGTCACGCTCGGGCGTCCGTTCGTCGCCCCGTTACAGGCACTGGGGTTGCCTGGCGGCCGGCTGGCTGGCGACCTGCGGGTCATCGGGCGTCCCGCCTCCACGCATTTGGCGCACAAGGCCACCTTGGCGATGGCCGGTGTGCTTGCTCCGGTGCTGCTGCAGCTGCTGTTGGCGGTGGCCGGCCTGTCACCGGGGCTGGCGTTCCCGGTCATCGCTGGGCTTGGGCTGGCCGCAGCCGGGTTCGTGCTCCCGGACGCGCAGGCCCGCCTCAAGGCAGCGAGGTTACGGACCGGGTTCCGCCACGCCCTCTCGGCCTACCTGGACCTGGTGTGGATCACGCTGGCCGGCGGTGCCGGAGTCGACAGTGCCCTGGGTGATTCGGTGAAGATCGGTCGTGGGTGGGCGTTCGCGCAGATCCGCCACGCGCTGAGCACCGCCAGGCTCACCCGCACCGCACCGTGGACCACCCTGCGCCAGCTCGGCGAGGAACTCGATGTCACCGAGTTATCCGAACTCGCCGCCTCGGTATCACTGGCCGGCACCGAAGGCGCGAAGGTCCGCACCTCGCTGGCGGCCAAAGCCGCGGCATTGCGTACCCACCAGATCACCGATGTAGAAGGCGAAGCCCAGGCGGCCACCGAGCGCATGTCGCTGCCCGTGATGGTGCTGTTCCTGGGTTTTCTCGCTTTCATCGCCTACCCCGCGCTCATTCAGGTCCTTAACGGGTTGTGAGACACAAACGGCGGGCACGCAACAGTACACAACAAATGTAAGGAGTATGTGATGCAGACCTATTTTGCTGTGTTGTGGTCAAGAGTGCAGGCTCGAATCGGGTTACTGCGCCGCACCCCCGAAGCGGGGTATTCCACCGAGACAGTGTTGGTGACCGCGGTACTGGTCATCGCGACGCTGGCGATCGTCGCGATCATCGTGGCGAAGGTCACCGCGAAGGCCAACGGTATCAATCTAGGCCTGTGACATGACCACCCTGCCGCAATGCACTGGCCCACCACCGCCAAAAAAGGGGCCACGGGCCGGCGGGTCGGGCCGGATGCGGCGTGTGTTGCGTGGGGATCGTGGCTCGGTCAGCGTCGAGTTGGTCCTCGCGACACCGCTGTTGTTGATGATGCTGTTGGTCATCGTGCAGTTCGCGCTGTGGTCCCACGCCACGCACATCGCGCAAGCAGCTGCCTCCCAGGGGCTGGCTACCTGCCGGGTGCAGGGCGCCACCGCAGAGGCTGGCAGGGCAGGTGCGCAGCGGGTGCTGGATGAGTTGGGGCGGGGACCGTTGACCGACACCAGCATCACCTCCAGTCGCAGTGCCGAGTCCGCCTCGGTGGAGGTCACTGGCGTTGCCTCCTCGGTGATCCCGTTCCTCCGTCTGCCCGTGCACGCCCAAGCCCTCGGGCCGCTCGAGCGGTTCGTCCCGGACGTGGCGGGCGGGAGGTGATCAGCTCGTGACGCACCGAAGGCCCGCAGCCAGACCGGCAGTACCGCAACACCGTCACATGCAGACGGACAACTGCCCGGAACGGTCGCAGTCGCGAGGAGTCCGCAGGCGGGGTCGGTGGATGGCCTGGTGGTGCACCGATGGTGGTTCCGTGGCGGCCGAAGTCACCCTGGTGACCCCGTTTCTGATCATGTTGCTGGTGTTCATCGCCGTGGTCATCCACCGGGGTGTGGATGCTCGGCTGCGCATGGATGACGTCGCGCATCAAGCCGCCCGCGCGGCCAGCATCCAACGCACCCGCCCAGCCGCCAGCACCGCAGCACAGTCCACCGCGGCCAGCGCACTGGCTACAGCTGGTGTGGTATGCCGGTCGTTGAGTGTGGACACCGCCACTACGGGCTTGGTTCCCGGCGGTGTTGTCACGGTCACCATCTCGTGTTCGGTCGACCTCAGCGACGCCCTGCTGCTGGGTGTTGCCCTTCACAAGCGCTTATCGGCGACCGCCCGCGAACCAGTAGACACCTACCGGTCACTCGTGGTGAACACCAGAGCAGGCAGCCCATGACGTGCCGCAGCTGGTGGGCAGGCGAGGAAGGTCGGGTGAGCGCGTTCGTTGTCGTGTTCACGATCGGAATCCTCGCCCTGGCCGGACTCACCCTCGATGGAGGACTCGCGCTGGCAGCAAAGGTGCGGGCCACCGGCCAAGCCGAGGCCGCCGCCCGCGCCGGGGCACAAGCCATTGACCTACGCGCCTATCGGGCCAGTGGCAGGCTCGAGCTGCTCCCTGAACAGGCGATCGCCGATACCCGACGCTACCTGGCCAGCATCGGCGCCACCGGGACCGTGAGCGTCTCCGGGAACACCGTGACGGTCACCATCACCACTACCCAGCGCACGCAACTTCTCGGACTCATAGGCGTGGCCAGCCTATCCGTACAGGGCGTGGGACGGGCGCGTCCCCAGCGCGGGGTGCGCACCGCCGAACCATAACAACACCATCCATCACGAAACGAGTACTGCTGTGACTGCCCCCCTGACCCGCTACCCAAAACACGCGCTTACCGAGCCGCACGGTTCTGGGCGCATCCCCTGGCGGCTGATGGCCGGGACAGTCCCGCTTCTGGGCCGACTGACCCAGGGGATACTCGCTGCTGCGGCGTTAGCGGCGTTGCTGGGCGCACTTCCGTGGGCGTTGTGGCACTACATCGGCTGGCCGCTACCAACACAGCTGCCTACCAGCGCGCACCTGCAGGCCCTCCTGCTGGGCCCGATGACAACCCAGTTCCTGCTGGATGTGCTGGCCTGCTTGTGTTGGATCACCTGGGCAGCCTTCACCCTCGACGTGACCCGGTGCGCGGTGCACGCCGCCCGTGGGGCGCACTGGCCCACCGTGACGGCCACGGGGCCTGTGCACACCGTCGCTGCCCTCCTCGTTAGTGCGGTCATGCTTTCAATCCTGGGCCACCGCGGCATGACACCACCACAGGCCGCACCCTCGATGATGACCGGGGCCGGCCCTGCGGTGATCGCCACCGCTGCGGCCTGGCAGCCCGCGGAAACCACCATTCACACCACCGTCCTGACGACGCACGACGTGCCGGCCACAGCCGCGCAGCCGGAGTCAGTGGTTGTGCAAGCTCCTCGGGCCGGCGTGCACGACTCACTCTGGCGCATCGCCGAACGCACCCTCGGTAACGGTGCCAGGTGGCCGGAAATCTTCGCACTCAACAAGGGCAGACCCCAACCAGACGGGGGCACGTTCACCACACCCAGTTTGATCTTCCCCGGGGAAGAACTCGCCCTACCACCCCACACCTCAACCCCGCCGGTTGGCGCACCACCCGCGCCGCGGCCTGCACCGCCTGCCGTGCCCCCACCGCGTTCGGCACCAGCCAGTTCGGCGGCCCTGACTCCCTGGACACCGCACACCCCCTCTACCAGGGGCGCGGCACACTCAGCGCCGACTAAGCCGGATGCCAAGCCGGGATTGCAGTGGGAGCCGGAGTTGTTCCTCGGGCTGGGCCTGGCCACAGCGATCAGCGCAGCACTGCTGATCGCGCGTCGCCGCTACCAGCGCACCTACCGGCCCGGCAGCAGCCGACGCGACGACCTTCCCCTCGCTCCAGTGGTGTACCAGCTTCGGCTAGCTCACTTGCGCCAGCAACCCGACAACGAGCTGGGTGAGCTAGATCTTGATGCCGAGGACCAGAACAGGCAGCGCCACGAGCGTGTTCCTGACCCGCCGGCACTGGTCATCGGGCAGGCGGCACCCTCCCAGAACACCTCCGGTATCCCGCAACCAGTCGTGCTAGGAGTGGGGGTACGCGACGGGCGGGAGATTGCCCTGGACCTGGCCACCGCGCGCGGCCTGGGACTCATCGGGGCCGGTGCCCCGGCGGCAGCCCGAGCATTGCTGCTGGCCGCCCTGACCACCTCCCCGCACCCTACCGGCCATTCGGCGACGCCGCTCGGAGCCAGGGTGATCATCCCGACCGATGACCTCGTCCTGTTGCTCGGCCACGACCATCCGCCGCTACCAGCGGGGTTACACGTGGCGACCAGTCTCAACGAGGCGCTCGACGAGCTGGAGACACACACCCTGCTGCGCACCAGCAACACCGAGCAAACCCCATGGCAGCCCCTGATCCTGTTCACCCGTCCCCCGGAGCACAATCACCAGCGGCTTCAAGCGGTCCTGGACAACGGATCGCATCTGGGTCTCGTCGGTGTCCTCCTTGGCCAGTGGCAACCCGGTATCACCGCCTACATCCGCACCGACGGCACTGTCTCAGCGACCAGCCCCGGCCTGGGCCAGGCTCTCCGCGGCACCAGCATGTTTCACCTGCCCCCGCCCGAGGCCGCCGAACTCCTGGCGCTGCTGCACCACGCGCACCCCGAGCAACGGTGCGCCGAGGAGGCGACCAGCGCCTCGCTGTCGCAACCGCATGCCCTCTCCACCGTGCCACGCCGGAAACAACCCACCCCCGAGGGTCAGGGTGAGATCAGCGACCGCCAGCACGCCACGAATTCCGAACTGGAAATCACCGCAACCCACGCCCCGGCGACCGACACCGAATCGCCGATCTCCGGGCCGCAGCCCGTGCCAGCACCCGGCGCCCGGCTAGGAACCACCCCCCTCTCCCACCACCATCTCGTTGCCGCGACCGACGACGCATCCCACACCACCCTGGGCGCACCACCCGAGTCCGATTCCAAGGGCACTACAGGCACATCAGGGACCACTACTCCCGTGCCGATCAGGATCACCGTGCTTGGTGTGCCCCGCGTGTACTGGCACCCCAACCCCGCCGACACCCCCGAGCGCGATATCACCGGGGCGTTAGCTCCCCGTGTGCGGGAGCTGCTGGTGTTTCTTGCCCTGCACCCCGATGGCGCGACCCGTGAGGCGCTCGTCGCTGCGCTGTGGGCCGGCAACCCGCCCGAGCGGCCCACCAACGCGCTGAACACCGCGCTCTCCCGGCTGCGCCGCTCGCTGGTGACAGCCACCGAGGGTGCAATCTCAGACATCATCTCCACGGGTGAGGGCCGCTACCGGCTCGATCCCGCCCTCGTTCACACCGACTACTGGCGCTTCACCCGCGCTGTGGCCGCCCGCCGAGCCGCCTGCAGCGACCAGGAACGCATCGACGCCTACCGCGAGGTCATCCACAGCTACGGCGGTACTCTCGCCGAGGGTATGCCCCTCGAGTGGATCGAGGCCGCCCGTGAGGCAACCCGCCGAGACGCACTGGATGCCGTGGCTGCCCTGGCCCGGGCACTGGTGGACCACGACCCGCAGCAGACCCTGGACCTCCTGGAAATAGCACGCGCGTTTGACCCGCATAATGAGTTGCTCTACCGCGACATCATGCGGCTCCAAGAACGCCTCGGCCAGCTGGATGCGATCCCCCGCACCCTGACCCTGCTCACCACACGCCTGGCTGAGATCAACGACCAACCCACCCCACAAACAACCGGACTAGCCAGCCGGCTGCTCGGGCACCACGACGCGACATCGACTCACCAAAAGCTCTCACCAGCCCAGCAATAGACGCGGGGGTGATCATCGTGGCTCGAGCGTCGCAAGCTAACCGCCACCACGCCGACGGCCAGAGGACTCAGCCGGTACTGTAGCCGATCAGGTCACCGTGATCGACCACAGCGTCATCGAGGAGATCGACACCGACCTCACCCACCCCAGTCATGGTCTGCACGTCATCATCGCAATAGCTGCTATAATCCTGTATTTGCGCGATCAGACCCGGGTGGCATCGTGTCCATTCCACGACCGGCTCAACTACCCTCAAAAACTCGGCGATCTCCGGTTTCAACGAGTAATAAACCCTGGGTGGGAAAATCTCTGTCCGTCGCGTCCGCACCAAAAGACCTTCCCTGGTCATCTTTTTCAGCGTTCGCGCCAGAATGCTATCATGTAGGACGACAGGTTTGTCCGAGTCGAGGGAATATGAGTTGATCGTGGAAAGAATGTTGACTCGACGCATCCTACCGTTGGCCAACGCCACAATGATGGCCGGCGCCCACTTGTCGCCGAACAGACACTTCACGCTGTACAGGCCCCGCAAGAACTCCTCGTTCCCCACAGTCATGGTTCCCTTCCGTGTTCGCTGACATGGCCCACCACCGTGCCCATCACACTGAGCAACAACCCACGCGCCATGGGCACCCCCTTCACAGGCGCATCAGCACGAAGATGCCTGCTCAACCCAGCCTTACCCCACCCCATGCTTTCGAAGATCACGCCTACGTACAGTGACGCCCATTAGGGATGTATACAGGGGATCACCGTGGGGATCAACCAGGGGATCCTCCTAGAAGACCGCCCTCACCGCCCGGTGAACCTCCTGCTCACACCAACTACAGGGGGATCCGCCGGTATCCCAGACTCGCTTGACACCAAGCGGTAGTCACATCAGGCCAAGCCGGAGGGGACCAATACCCTCCTTGGCACCTCAGCCTTACAACCGACAGCTCGCCCCTCCCCTTAAGACCCGCCATCCCTCGCAACGGTTCCCTCCCCGGGCCCCCTTTTTCTCCCCGCCCTCCCCCCACTACCCGGCGGGCAAGACCCCAGCCGCGTCGGCGCAGCACCGCTAACCTTGCAGACAGCCCGCACCCAGACGGGAAGAAAAGCGACGCCAGTCCGCCGGATCAGTGCTGCCCCAGCCGTCCGGTGGATGCCGGTACGACCCCGCGCTACAGCGCCAAGAAAGTGTTGCGTCACGAACACGCCGAGGGTGGTCGTGCCCAGTTGCGTCACGACCACTCTCGGCCCATCCTGCCGGGCTAGTCCGCTTTGGTGACTGGCTCCTGCTGGGGTGCGGCGGTGAACCGCTTCGGCGCCTCCTGCGTCTTTATGGCGTAGCCGGTTTTGGTCAACGTCTCCAGGGCGTTGTTCACCGCGCCCGAGGACCGGCCCAACGCTTTACCGATCATGCTGGCACCAAACTCCTGGCCGCGGTGCTCACCCAGGAAGTCCTCGACCATGCCGCGCAACGCACCTGAGGCCAACCTCGCAGGCTTCCGCGTGACCCTCTGGGCAGCACCCTCTACCGTGTCACCCTCACCCACTGGGTTCGGAACGAGTTCGGCGCTGTTGTCCACACCAGGCTCACCCTTGTCAGAGCTGATACCACGGTTCTCGTCCTCGGTGGCGTTGGCGGTACCGGTGGACGCTGGTGTATCGATCGGCGGCTGGGCGAACTGGGCGTCGACTGTGCTGTCGGTGTCTACGTCAGTGTCGATGATCGTCCACTGGTCGGCGGTACGCTGACTTCCTTCGCCGATGCCACATGTGCGCCTCACACTGCCCTCGGCGCCCCACACAGCCAGGATCTTCCCGGCGGTCGACTTGCCGATCCCCGCCGCTACCGACAGCTGCGCAGCGGTGGAGCTGGGGTGAGCGTGCAGCGCTTCCCACAGCTTGTCCTCCGCAGCGGTGCGCGCTCGGGCAGCTGGAGTCGACGTCGGCTCTGTGACAGGCTCACCAACGGCCTGCCCCCCATCGCCGATGCCGGGCTTGCAGGTAGTGAACCTACGGGGATAGGTCTTGCTGGGCATGACAACCCTCTCCTTCACATGATCTTCTGCAGTGTTGGTGGGTCATGCCCCGGCCGGGGCGATATAGCCCCCGGTGCGCATCCGGTCTGCTCGGGCTACAGGACTATGGACGCTTCCCCAGCCCAGCAAGTCAAGCCAGTCGCCAAAACAAGATGCCCTCTCGCGAAAAAGGCTATTTCACGGGGCAGTCGTTGGGCCGTCTCGGTCATTCCCCGCCAACATAACCCACCACCCAAGACCCAACTTCGACTTGACGTAACTGACCAGAGTGTAGGTATTCCACCCATGTTGTACTCCTCAACTGCGACGGGCCGAACCGCAACGACCCGACAGCTTTCCCAGGCGTTTGACGGACCCGGTTAGCCCATCCGCCCCTGCGGCCGGGGGGTTCACGAGGGACGTGCCTTGATCGCTACTCTCGGCATCACCTGAAGATCCTCAGATGAGAAACGGTTGCGTAGCCGCGTGGGCGGACTACATCACACGCGCTAGTCTCTCGTCTGGGGTGGGGTTTCATGGTGGCTTGTCTCGGGTTTGTTGGTGGGGCATCCCTGCTAACCATGTTCGCACTCTGGGTAGGCTCATATTCACGTTCGGAAGTTGGTTGAGGACGTGAAACCATAGGGTCACGGTGTCGGCGCTGCGGCAGAAGTTGAGTGTGCCGCGCGTGGAGCATTGCCGTCGGGTGAAGGGCCACTGCCATCGTCGTATGCACCGTCGGCAGCGGCCCTGTTTGTCTATCGGGTGAGCGTCATCGAGTGATTGTGCTAACGCTAGGCCACGCAGTACTTCTCCCATGAATTGATCATCGTGATGGTCCCACCAGGAGGCCACTAACTCGGCGGCGATCTTATTAAGTTGTTCACGTTGCTCGCGGGCCTGCCGATGTCCCAGCGACTCGCGAGAGACTACGCGTATCCGACTCGTATACACCAGATCACAGACTCTTCCCCGTTCAGATGGAGAGACTGAACGAAAACGGGCATAAACACATTTTGCTTCGCGGTGTTCGTGCAGCTCAGGATGGGTTTCCCGACTTTTCTGCTGATCATGTGCATCCTTTTTAGTTCAGTCTCGGTGCGCTCGCGGGCGCAGCAAGGCCTGTAGTCGTGAGGTAGGCATCTATATTCCGTGTTGTTCCGGGAGGGGGAAGTAGGCAAAGAATCTGGTTTCGATGCGATGAGCGGCCATGATCGGTATCTGTGGTGTCTCTCTCTCGTTTTTGCAGCTGAAATAGGTGAAGGTCCAGATTGACCCGTTTATTTGTTTGTGTGGCTGGGTGGCCGCCCCAGGGGTCGGGGTGGGGCTGTCCTGAAACACGGTCGGGGAGGGTGTCTGCCCTTCGGTAGGGGGTGTTCTCTCGGGGGCTAGGCAGGCACCACGACTGTGCGGACGGCTCGAACGTCCCGGCCCTTGGGGGGCCAGCTGTGACGCTAGGGCTGGGCTGGATGATGGTGGAAGGATGTTGCGTGAAGTTGCTCAGCGAAGTTGCCGGCGACAGCCTTAAGTCTGATTGGGGTGGTGGAGACCAGCTCGGCACGGTGTGTCTGCTTGTCGGTAACTATTCGGAATTCTCGTGATCAGGCGTGGCGATAACCAGCGTGACCTGTTCGCAGCGGTGACGCCGTGGCGGGGGTGACGGTGCCGGTGTTAGCC